>Ga0070747_1000514_pt1 | contig 19180 bp, 23 predicted proteins | sample VirMetDEL_Mar_31_FD_77321 | JGI IMG/M metagenome (GOLD analysis project Ga0070747, IMG submission 77321) | Aqueous microbial communities from the Delaware River and Bay under freshwater to marine salinity gradient to study organic matter... | ecosystem: Environmental > Aquatic > Marine > Coastal... | reverse complement strand
CTGACTGATGTTTCACAAACCTTTGTATGTCCGCGAGGTCTGGCGTTTGGGTTGGGAATGGTGGCCAAAGGATTGGTGTACATTCGGGTGGCACACAGTGCCGTATGACGGAGTAGTCTATAAAGCTCTCAACTTGGGGCCACTGAGTATCTACAATGATTTTATACCGGAGACTGACTGATGGACAAACACCTACAAGAACTATACGAAGAACGCGCTACATTGGTTGAGTTGGAGAGTGACATATCAGATATGCGTAAGCACTTGGTTGAAGGTGGCATCTTGTGGTGGTTAACTGGTTGGTTAGACGAACTAACTAAAAGCGCACGGGCCGAATTACAAGATGAAATTGACAGTACGCAAAAGGAGACTGACGAGTGATCTGGTCTGGTGAATATTCGAGAGAATGGGCAAGGCACTTTGCACTTTCCCCACAAGCGCGACTGATCCAACATAAGTATAAAATCTTAGGTTATACATGGTTATATAATATTATACTTTAAATGTATAAATGTGTTGACACGGGTTAGATTTAATATTATAACTAATCTATCGAAACACACATTAAAGGAACTACATAATGGCACATGAAATCGAAATGGTAAACGGTGTGGCTCAGATGGCATATACATCTGACGGTGATCTTCCATGGCACGGTCTCGGTACGGTAATTGACCCTAATTCTACTCCAACTGAGATGATGCAGGCCGCCGGACTTGACTGGAAAGTTCGCGAACTTTCTACCTACTGTGAAATGGCCGTGGGTGGTAAAACTAAACGCCTTAAAACAGGCCAAAAAGCACTCGTGCGCGAAACCGATGGTCGTGTATTGAGCCAGGTCGGTAAAAATTGGCATCCGGTACAAAATGAAGAAGCTTTCAATTTCTTCGCCGAATTTGTAGAACGCGGTGATATGAAAATGCATACCGCTGGTTCACTCAAAAATGGTGAAATCATCTGGGCACTCGCAAAGGTCGATGATGAATTTGAGCTCTTCAATGGTGACCGGGTTGAAAGCTATATGCTCTTCTCGAATCCGCACCAGTACGGTAAATGTATCGACATTCGCTTCACTCCTATTCGGGTGGTCTGCAATAATACTCTGACACTTTCACTCAATAATAAAGCAAAAAATTCGGTACGTGTAAATCACCGCCAGGAATTTAATGCCGACGCTGTAAAAGAAATGATGGGTATGGCTCACTTCAAGTTGGGTAAATATAAGGAAATGGCTGAATTCCTTGGCTCCAAGCGTACTACCGAAGATACTCTCAAAGAATACTTCGGCGAATTGCTCGGGCGCCACAACACTAAGAAGGATGAATTGTCCCGCCGCGCTCAAAATGCTATGGACATGTTGCTGGAACAACCCGGTGCCGAATTTGCCGAAGGTAGCTGGTGGCAGCCATTCAATGCGGTTACATACATGACCGACCACGTCATGGGCCGCAGCGCCGATACCCGACTCCAGTCCGCCTGGTATGGTACCAACCAGAAGCTGAAAACAGACGCTCTGGAATTGGCTCTCGAAATGGCAGAGGCCGCATAACTAGACAAGAGGGACCTTAAACGGTCCCTCTCACTTTAAGGAATAATAATGCTAAATGTAATTACAACATCAATACTTCTATTAGCTATCGCCACACAATATTATCCGTTTCTAATTACTACCCTAGCTATCATTACAGCTATGGCCAGTATTGTGTATTACTACGAAATCTTTAAGTTGCTTACTGGTTTGACGGCAGTAGATTTTATTTCACTTAAAGAAATTGATCCATTTCCACCAATTATCAATTCAGCTATGTGGATCTATATTGTAGCTACAATCTATATCATGAGCCCATGGGTAATCCTAGTTGGGTATCTCATTCCATGGGTTGCACTTATTACTATTAATGCACTTTGGTTGGCTGCTGTGGTGTATGGATTAATTGAATATGAGAAGAATGAATAATGAAACTTTACAGATATTATGAAGACTGTGGTAGAATGGGCTCAATTGAAGGCCTGATTTTCTTATCCAAAGAAGAACTCAAAATTCTACGTGGTTCTAGGGTATATTGGGATGATCTTTTGGGTAAGCACTCTGAAGGATACTTTGATTTCTCGAAGGAAAACCTAACGGAAGTTAAAATGTCAAAAGAGGCATCTGCAGAACTATTCAATATCTTAGGTCAAGTGGTATCTGGACCATTTGACCTCGATTATATGTTGGAAGAAGCAAAAGATGGGTAAAGATATAGTATACATTCTACTTGCTATTGCCGTATTAGCTGTTATAGTTATACCTACAATGGCAGGTGAGTGTTCATCACTCACAGAAATCGCAGTTCATAATCTAGCAAACACAATATGTGGTGAATAATGGTTGACACGGGTTCTAAGATATAGTAATTTAAACTATATTTTATGAAAAGGACCGCGTGATGAAATCGACTATTTTCTCAATTTTTGCACTTGCCGTGACCGCAACTTCCTCTTATGCAGAACAACTTTCGAGCGAGGCTCTATATTGTCTCCAGCAAAATGTCTTCTTTGAGGCAAGAAATCAAGGTATTATGGGTAAAACGGCCGTTGCCTGGGTTACACTTAATCGGGTAAAAAGTTCAAAGTACCCAGATGATATCTGTTCAGTGGTATTCCAGAATAAACAGTTCTCTTGGACTCATGATGGAAAGTCGGATACACCATCAGATAATGTTATCGAGCAAAAAGCTTGGGAAATGTCAGGATTGGTTGCTCGAGTAGCTTATGACTATTGGTCAGAAGACTTTGAAGGACCTATCGAGCAATCCGTAATGTTTCACGCAGATTATGTTGATCCTTACTGGAAATCTTCGTACACAAAGGTCGCACAGATTGGTGATCATATCTTTTACAAATGAGGAATTATTAATATGCATACTAATCTAGTTGTCCGAAGTATCGTTTTGAATCTTAAGGATTCTACTAAGCTCAAAGCATCTAACCAGAATTTTCGAGTACTGAGTGCCCGTAGATCACTCAATAGCTTTCTCTTAGATTACCAGACAGTGGAGAATCCGGAGACACATTCTTCCATAGTAGGTAGAGAATATGAATTTTTCCTGGTGACAACTGATTCTAATGTTCCGGTAGATTGTTCTTTTGTCTGCACAGTAGAGAACAGTAACTATGGAGGAAAAGTCAGCCACGTTTACATGAAGCATTCATAAAATGGTTGACACCACAAACCAGTTATGGTATAAATAATCTACAATGTTGAAGCAATTCAATAAAATATTCTGGACTCGGGGGCGGTACCCGACAGCTCCACCATAAGCACTTGATAGGTGACGACCTATATTCGGTGAAGTAGATAGGGATTTAGCTACCTGATGCTATGGAGAAGTTTCAAGTGCTTTTGATGGGGCTGAAATAGGATCGACAGGTATTTGAGGAAAGTGGAGTTGTCCCGTTCTAAGCTGGGTTAACGCGAAGAAAACTTACAATTGCAAACGCGAATGTAGCGCCAGGAATGGCAATCGCGGCTTAATTGCCGTATGGGTTACAAATAACCTGGAAACAGAAAATTTGTGGTATGGGTTCCACCTTACGGGCCCACTTCACATTACAAAAATAAGGATTGACATGCACGTTACTACCTTTTATAAAGAAAATACTGATGGACCCCGAGCAGAAATCCATCAGAATTCTCATGGCTATTATATCGAATACTATAATATCGGTGGGCTCATGATCAATAAGGAAACATATGATAACGCATCAATTCATTTTGTTTCTGAAAAAGCTCAAAATTGGATTGACGGAATTAAAACACTACATGGATAATATTGAAAATCTCAAAGCCGAAGAAATCTTAAATGAAGTCACACCTTGGATCAATGAAGACATTAGTTTCTTTGATGCTCTAGTGCACTATGCGGACAAATATGATCTGGAGATTGAGTTGGTGGGAGAAATCGTAAGGCGCTCACCTGTTCTTAAATCCAAAGTACGCGATGATGCTGAAAGACTCCATATGGTAGAGAAAACAAACAGGTTGCCTGTGTAACATGGCTCAGCTTTATAGTACACAGGCGGCATATGATACCTATGTCTATTACTTAGCACTGAAACGACATTTTACATCTAGTTATGACTTTTTCAAATATCAAGGCAAGGTAAAGGCTAATGTCCAGAGTTTTGAGAAAAGGAAGGATAAATTCTTTTTCTATAAACTATCTAAGAATCCCGAATGTAAGCAAATCATTTTAGCTAATATTCTAAAAGATCCTAACATATGGATAGGTAAGATCCTTGATGATAAGTCTATCGAGGTTCATACAGCATGGCTTAAACGCCAAAATAGTCTGACGTATGTCTTTAAATCAGACCTAAAGAAACTAAACCCCGACTTCGATGAAAATATACTATGTGAGGATGGTCAACACCCACCCTTACTAGAACTATATCTTCAAGAAGAGATTTCACTCGAAACGCTAGTTATCATTAATGTACTCACGAAATGTTTTTCGTACTGGAGCAAAAAAATTCAGGACAAAATTGTATTCCCGAGTATAAATAGTCTTGTGGATAATTATACACCTTTCATTAACATAGATAAAGAAAAAATGAAGAAACTAGTTATCCACGAATTTACATAATGATACAACGCAAATATAAACAATCGTACATACCGCATATATAGGAGAAACACATATGCCTAGTTCTTTTTCAGCACTTAAGAAATCCCGTTCAGCAGGGTTTAATAAGCTTAACGACCAACTCCAAAAACTTAATACATCAAAACCCAGTGGCGATGATCGCTATTGGAAACTCAATGTCGATAAAGCAGACAATGGGTACGCTGTTATTCGTTTTCTACCGGCGCCAGAAGGTGAAGATATGCCTTTTGCTCGTATGTGGGATCACGGGTTTCAGGGACCAGGCGGCTGGTATATCGAAAATTCACTTACTACTATCGGACAAGATGATCCGGTATCAGAGCACAACAGTAAACTCTGGAATAGTGGCGTGGATGAAGATAAGGAAATCGCTCGTAAACAGAAGCGCCGCCTGAATTTTCATGCTAACATCTATGTAGTAAAAGATCCAGCGAATCCCGATAATGAAGGAAAGGTATTCTTGTATAAATTCGGCAAGAAGATCTATGATAAGCTCAATGATCTAATGAATCCACAATTTGAAGATGAAGATGCAGTAAACCCATTTGATTTTTGGGAAGGTGCTGACTTCAAATTGAAGGCCCGTAACGTAGAAGGCTGGAGAAACTACGATAAATCTGAATTCTCTGCCAGTGCTCCTATTACTGCACCAGATGGTAGTGAAATGACAGATGAGAAAATGGAAGAACTCTGGAAATCCCAGCATTCTATCCAAGAAATCGTTGATCCTAAAAACTTCAAGTCGTACAATGAACTTAAAGCTAAGCTATATAAGGTATTGGCGCTTGACGGCGGTAATCTCGCACCCACAGGCACCGCCGAGGATGACGATCAGAAGATGGAGTATACTCCAAAATTCAAAGAGAAATCTATTGATGAAGGTAAGTCCACTTCATCTTCTACGGATGAAGAAGATGATCTTTCGTTCTTCAAGTCACTTGCAGACGAAGATTAAATTCAATTTAATATGAAATGGAAGGGGAGCTTAATTGCTCCCCTTTTAGTTGGCTCTACCGTTCAGCGACCGTGTTGGCTCGGAGACGTTAGTAACGTTAGTTATGATGGTATCTCCACCATTATTGGTGTTGCCACCATTGACTGTATCACCTTGACGCACAATTACAGTGGATGCAGTGGCACTGATTGCCTGTTGCGACGCAATGGCCCGTGTTTTATCTTCTAACTTAGGTGAACCTACTACTTCAGGAATATCAGAAGTTACTTTCAATAGCGGTATGGCTTTTCTTTGTGAAGATTTGTCACTATTAATAACAGTTTCTCTGGTAGTTTTTAGTAATTCTATTCTATCAGATATTTCTTTACTGTCAATCCCCCCAGCTAAAGCCTCTGCTCTACGCATCATCAGAAGTTTAATCTCTTCAGTAAGATCTTCAATTAAGGAATCTTTACCGTGTGTAGATGGATACATTTTCTCGACGCGATTTTCAGAACTAGGTGCTTTACTGGTTAGGCCGATAAAGTTGGCACTGGCCCCTATAACACCCGCGTTTTGGTTATCTATGTTGGTTGGTGTTGTATCTTTAGCGGACAAATCCATTTGCTTAGCTACTGCATTTGATTCAGCTTGAATTAATGACGTATAGTTTGGATCATCTTCGCTTATGCCCTGTTTTCTCAAATTGGCGGCAGCAATTTCACTAAGTGATGAATTTTCGCCGGCCATTGTGGGGGTAAGCGCAACAGTAGCACCTGCAACAGGTGCTGCGGCTATTCTAACAAGGGTTAATGCGCTCATAAGAGCACCACCTATACCTTTACCTTTAATTTTGCTACCGCCACCTGGTATATCAAGACTGCCTCTAATTGCAGCAGCAAATGCTTTTCCTTTAAGATAAGCTATAAGACCGGTGAGTCCAACATTGAATACACCGAACGCTATGGCCATTTTACCTATATTATCAATAAGGAAATCCCATGGTACAGCCGAAAGTGTAGTAACCAAATTCGTCAAATTATCGGCAATCTTTCGCCATGGAATATCTCTAACAAATTCTACCAATTTATTCTGATATTCTGTAAACATCCCACCAGTTTTCTGGTCAATAAACCCTTGTAAGAATTTATAAACGATAGGAACAACGGCAGCAATAGCAGAAAATTTTAATGCGGATCCGATAAGACTACCTATACCGCCTACTCCAATAGAGGGAATTAAAGATCTTCTATCGTCACTATAATCTTCCTGAGTAGGGATCGGTTCTTGTCTCGGTTTATCTGACAACTTTTCCTTGGTATCAGATCGCTCAGATTCTTCCTCAGTAAACCTATTATTATCTGACTGGAGATTTACTAATTTTTCCAGTAGAGAAGTCTGTTTATTTTCTGCCTCAGTGCTTTGGATAATATCAGATTTAATAGTATTAATAAAGGCGGATTGCTTTATTATATTGATATTCACACTATTCAAAAGCCTATCGAGTTTGACGAGATCAACCGCCTTTGACGCCGCAACGAATTTACCAGTCTTTTCATCTTGGTATCTTTGGGCCTTTTCATTGAAAGTAGTTTCCATCAGTGTTCATCTTTCGGTTGTAATTCTTTTTTAGGTGTACCCATCTCATCATCTTCTGGCGTCCATTCTTCCTCAGTAGTTCTTAACTGTCGAGGGTTACCAGCAACACCATTTAGTTTCTCTTGTGTCCTACCCCAGGCAGTGATACCTAACACACCACCCATGGCCACGTGAAATAGACCACCACCCAAAAGGGTAATTGGTTGCCATTGTTTAGAAATATTAGACTCAAGCGTTAACTCCGCGCCAATGGCAAAGTAACCCTGTGCTACTGTCCATAGAATTGGTGCTACTAGAAAGTCGAATACTACTATAATAACATACACCCAACCCATGGTTGGCCGCCATTTGGATACTACCCAACTTTCTTGTGTCGTCACTTTGATTTTTCCTTTTGTTCTTCTATGTGAGATATTAACATGTCGAGATAAATGTCACGTTCGAATGGCAAAAGATTTTCAATTTCACTTATTTGATATTTATGGTGCTGAGCCAATGCAAAGACTGACTTATAATATACGAATAGATTCGTGTGACTCAGCACTAGATAAAAAAAGTATCCGTGCCTTCCATGACAAATGTCTTTTTGGTGCCATCTTTTCGGGTATACTCTTTTTCAAATTTCAGTATTGGCATAGTCTCGAAGAATTTTTCTAACCCCTGTACATCTTTCGAAGATAAACCATCTACAAATTCTACAATTTCTTCTTCAGTGCAGTCAGATAATTTAGTGACTTCATCACCTTCTACAACACTATCGATGCAACTTAGCATGAGATTAAAAAGGTTTTCTTGAGTATCTTTATTACCGGCAATAGTTTGTATCTGATCAATTTTAGGATATTTCATTAATAGAGTAAGATCACCAGTAATATCTATCTTATTAGTATGTCCCTCACTTCTCACAACTTCGATCTGATCAATATCAACACTCATTTTAATTTCTTCACCAGTATCTGGATCTTTAATTGCAAATTCCATTTCATTGCTTACTGATTTTGCCCTGATTTTCAGGAGTAGATATTCAAGATCAAACATAGCCAGATCATCAAGTTTCGCATCAACGACGCAGTTATTAATAATCTGTTTAATCGCAAGAACCACCTGGTCGATATCTTTTGATTCTTGTGCAATGAGAAGAATTTTTTCTTCTTTAACAGTAAATGGTCTATATTTGGCTTTCTTTCTTGTCGATGGAATTTCAACTTCAAATAGTGGCTGTTTAATTTTAGGTAATGGCATAATATCTTTTCCTTATAATTTAAAAGAGCGCTGAAGGCGCTTGTAATCCTGCATTAATTCTACTGGCAACACTGCTGTACTCGTTTACGATATCTTGGATTGGAGTATCTATGCCGAATGCATCAAGTGCTTGGCCAAAGTTTCCTAGTCTGGTAATAAGACCATTTACACCACCGCCACCAAATCCTCTACTTGATCCGCGACTCGAACCTTTGACAGATTGACCAAATCCCTGTACCTCATATATGTCATAAGCAAACTGGACGGGCATAACCATAAAGGAATCATTATTGGACCATGCAGTAGTAATATCACCGACACCAACCGGATAAGCATTACCGAATTTATACTGATATGTGATATCTGAGCTGTTGAAAGAATATACCGCTACATCTATGGTTCCTCTATAAGTTTCAGGATATGCTATCTCGAATGGTAACATACCTCTATGCTCATAGTTATAACCCTGGCTATTATCGAAGTTAACAATAGCTTGAGTCCATCGGTGGAAGAATTCCTTTACTCGAAAAGCTGAATCTACCATAAATGTAGTGTTTAAATTCTCGTACGGCATTCCCGTTGGTCGCTTTTCGGCCATACCATAACCCTGATTTTGGATATCTGAGGTAGACATATTCAATCCTGGTAGCGTAAGTGAATTACAGAAGAATGATAGATCTTGTGTGGGAAAATCTAATCCTATCTGTGGTGCTGTAACTGTAACTAAGAATAGGTTATCCCTAGCTAATCCATATTTTGAAATATGACCGTTAAATTCTGATATGCTGAATGCCATGTTACTTAAGTTTCCTTCTCGAGTCTGCCCAGACCTGCTTGGTTGTTGCTTTCTCGAAGTTTTCAACAGGTAGAAATACTGCTGGTGTCCATTTTTCTGGTTCTATCTTAATGAATCGTGATCTAAAATGATTACCCAAGTATCGCTTAATACATGGTTCAAAATATCTACTTTTAGATGCACTCGAAACGATTTGATAAGAGACCTGCATTTTAGTCTTTTCATCGAATCTATCATTAGTTAAAGTATCATATAATCCATCGAGCAATTTGGCTCTAAGAATAGGTGGCAAGTAATGCAAATTCAGTCCCAATAGTCCATCTTTATATCTCTCAATCGGAATAATAAGAGGAAAGGTATCATAGTATGGTAGTGTCTTTTTATGCTTAGGATCGTAGTGTACAAAATACATTCTACCCGGGCCAGTATTAGTCCATGAATTAACAATACTTGCTTGTTCTTCTCTCATGATTCTACTAGACGTAACAGCATTAGTTGTCTTACGGATATTATTGCGGAACCAGTGTATAGATTCCGCAGACTTTTTATCCGTAATGCCTCTTTTTTCGGCTTTGTTCAGGATGTTCTGAAACAGTGTGGCCATTATTTGATTCCTAAGTTATCTTCAGTCATAATTTTCCAAATCCAACCTCGATCTAAACAATATTCCTCAGCTGCTTTCCATTTCGCTTGGTTCACGCCCCAGGTTTTTACTTCATTTAGATACCGTTTGGTCACATTCTTTTTTCTTTCGGGTGGCACTGTCTGATATTTAGGCTTAACCTCAATTACAGTAGTTTCCTCAATACCCTTTCTATTTATACTTTTCACTATAAAATCGGTATAGTATCTATGTATTCTGTTGTCGATTGGGCTTCTATATGGTATTATTAATTCTTCTGAGCCCCATTTGATTACGTGAGGATGAGTATCGAGCCTACCCATAAGTAGTAATTCCCATCTGGATCTATAAATGATATTCGTCGGATCACCCATATATTTACCCGGATTGGCGCACCTGAATTTTCCCTTGTAAGCCATTGATCTTTCCAATATAAATACTAATACATTCATACTATTTATAACGGAAACAAATATGGCGAATAGAATACAATTTCCCAAAGAAACTATTGAAACTGCTAGGGCCAATAGTAGATTTGGTAAGTATAGATTCCCAACTGATCTTGGTCCCAATTCGATGGTAATTGACTTTGCTGAGTATAGTTATAAAAGATCAACGGGAGGAGTGAATCCTACTTCTCGCACCAAAACTTCTATTGTTCTACCATTACCGCAACAGATTCAAGATTCATATGAGGTGATCGTTAATAATGCTGACTTGGGTGTAGGCGGTGCATTTCTTGTAGATCAATTTTCACAGAATAATGTTGGCCAAACTCAGGCCCAACTCACAAAGTTCCTAAATAATGTTGAATCCGCCGGTGGAGGTATGGCTGAATCTGGATTAAGTAATGTATTTGATGCAATCGGTGGTGCTGGTAGATATGCTAAATTTATTTCCCGTAGCATGTTGGATTCGTTGCCTGTGAATGGTTTATCACTATCAGCCGATGTTGTTACTGGTTCCGCAGTTAATCCGCATACCACATTGAATTTCGATGGTGTGAACCTCAAGCGCTTTCAGTTCTCTTGGAAATTCGCACCAAGATCACTAAAGGAATCTGAAGAGCTTAAAAATATTCTCAATGAGTTTAAATATAATATCCTACCTAAGTACAGTACATTGCCTGGACTGGCCGAGACTGGATCAAGACCGAGTGACCGTGCGCTTTTAAAATATCCTAATCTTGCAATGGTAAGATTTAACGGATTAGCAAAAGGTCATTATTTTGAGTTTAAGCCAGGAATGATTAGCAATTTCTCTGTAGATTACACACCAGACGGTAATGTTATTCTTCAAGGTGGTAAACCAGGTATTGTTCAAATGTCATTTACTCTATCTGAAGCACAAATCCATACTGCCGGCCGTGGTCGCACTACAACTAATCTAACTAGTGACAGTTCACCTTATAGAGGGCAGCAACAATAATGTCAGTATACTTTTCAAAATTTCCAAATACGACACATACTGGTTTACTGGTAAAGGATATAACACGCAGAGCTAATTTGGCTAATAGTGTATTGACCAATAAATATGCTTATCTCCCTTATCTTATCCAAGATGATCTAAAGCCTGAAGATGTGGCAGATTATTATTACGGTGGAGTAAACTATACTTGGCTTGTATACTATTCAACCGGTATGACCGATCCTTATTATGATTGGCCACTGTCTTATAACCAATTTAATAAATATCTCATAAGTAAATATTCAGATCAAGCCAACACTACAGGTAATGATGTTATTACTTGGGCTATGAATGATTTAATAACTGATAATATTATTCATTACGAAAATTCAGATGGCGATATTATCAACCAAGAATCATATACCCTCAATCCGAATTTGGTGGCTGATGACTGGACAGCAATTCGAGTATATGATTATGAGGTTACATTAAACGATAATAAAAGAGCCATTAATTTATTGGAAAAATCTTATGCGAGACGTGCAGAGGAAGAATTAAAAGATTTGTTAAATGCCGGAATTATTTAATCAGAAGGCAGGTGAGTATTTACTTAACTCATTTAAGATCTATAAATTAGATCAGCCAAATAAATTCATCAATATCGCGCCATTAATCCACCATTGGTCTTTGGTGGAATCTCTTGATGCAGGATTTATTAGCGGTTCAGCGAAGATATATGATTCAGTAGGATTATTGGACGAATTTCTTGGAGAAGATAATGGATGGCTCCGTGGCGAAGAAGAAATTGAAATAGATTATACTGACTTCTTTGAAACAAATCTTAAAGCTAAATATTTCGTGTATGCAATTGATGATATTAAAACTATTAAAAAGTCTAATGAGACTACATACGAATTCAGATTACACTTTGTCTCTAAAGAAAAATTTTATAGCGATAGAAATTCAGTTACTCGTGGTTACAATAATGGTTTAGTCAGCGACTATGTAGAAGAAATTTTTAATGAACACTTCAACAGCGATAAAACTATTGATATTGAAAAGACCGCTGGATACCAAAGTATAGTCGTACCAAATTACAAGCCGGTACAGGCCATGCATTTCCTTTCTAGGAAGGCATATTCAGATGAGAATAATACTCAGACTTTTAGATTCTTCGAGAATAGAGAAGGATTTTATTTTAAGACTCATGAAGGTTTGGTTATAGATAATCAATTTGATCTTGACGGAACAGCATCCGGTAGAAGAGTATCACAAGTACCTACATTTACTCGCCAAGAGGTTCCGGATCAAACTCCAGATGGTCAAGTGAGATTAATGTCTACAATCGTAGATATCAGTTTTCCGAAATATGTAAATACTATCGAAGATATGAATCAAGGGGCATATTACAGTCAAACTAAAGAATTGGATTTCCTTAATCGTACAGTATTCTTCACGGAATACCGCCATCTAGATGAGTATCAGAGTTACGAATATCCTGATAACGAAAATAGATCAAAGCACACCAAGGAATTTGTTGACACTCATATGTCGGATCATGCTGATACATTAGTTATTAAAGACTATTCACCCGATGGTGCCGCGCCTTATATGAGAAGAGATACATATTATCCTAACACCTATAATCAGAAGAACGTAAATCTTTATCATCATATGAATGAATTGGTTACATTAAAGATCTATGGTAGAAATACTATTAACGCTGGTGATATTATTAATCTTCAACTCGATGATATTAACTATGCGGTAGGTGAAAGAAGATTGGACAGAAAAAGATCTGGTAATTATATAGTGGAAAGCGCTGAAAGTGTTTTCAGTGAAAATAACTATCTACAGATTCTACAAGTATCCAAGAGCGGATTTCAATCTAAACCTGAATCCGCAGGTTCATATAACAATGATAGACAAACTGAAAATTCTAGTACAGAACAAGGCGCGGCAAACCGACCAAATAATGTAGTAACACCTTCAAAGGCTGGTGCAGCTCCACCACCAGCAGGATCACTAGATAAAGCTAAGTTAACAGGACTTGCCGCTGATGCTGGATTCAGTGATGATGATGCTAAGATTATGGCTGCTATCGCCCTTGCTGAATCTTCGGGTAATCCATCAGCACTCAATAACACTTCATCTACCGGAGATCTATCTTACGGTCTATGGCAAATCAATATGATTAACAAACTTGGACCAGAAAGAGTTCAACAGTTCGGTATTAATACATATGACGAATTGTATACTCCAGAAATTAATGCTAAAGCGGCTAAAACTATTCACGAGAGTCAAGGCTTTGAGGCGTGGTCAGTATATAAATCTGGCGCATATAGGAAATATCTATAATGGATTCATCAGTTGGTTTTAATAACCTATTATGGTTTATGGGAATTGTTGAGAATAACAATGATCCGAGTAGGAATGGGCGGATTCAGGTAAGATGCTTCGGTATCCACCCGACTGCGGAAAGTGGTCAGGTATTGACTGATGATCTACCTTGGGCGCCTATGCTAAATGCTGGACATGGTGGGACCGTGATACCTACGAATGGTGACTGGGTATTTGGTGCATTCGTCGATGGTCGCGATGCACAGCACCCGTTTATCTTTGGGTCTATCCCGGGCACAAATGCTCAGTTGCCAACAGACAGTGGTAGTTCTGATCCGTATACTCGAGCATCTAAGGAGGCATTTGATAACTACGGTATGCCGCCTTTGCCGAGAGTACAATCGGGAGAGGATCTAGAAACTACTCAACTTACACTTCAGAATGCTTCTTTATTGGAATTTGCTCCACCAAATAAGGCTGACGGTACGACAGATGGTTTACCTGTAAAAGAACCAGCCGTGCCGTATGCTACTCAACCACATAAGAATGCAGTATGGAAAAGTCGAAACAGTAATTCTTATCTCCAGATCACCGAGGGTGATGAGAATATTATCCTATCCCACGAATCGGGATCACATATCATGATTGATAAGGGCGGTAATATTAAAATCAAATCTTTCGGCGATAGTTATATGATCTCAGAAGGAAATACTTTTGAAGGCGCTAAGGGAACGAAATCTTTGAGTGTCGATGGTCCATATAGTCTAAAATGTAAAAATGCTTCTATTGAGGTAGAAGGTGATATGAGTCATGTAGTGAATGGTGATTATAGTCTTAATATCGGTGGTAAATTTGCAATATCCGTGGGTCAAGGATTCGAAGTAGCTTCTCAAAGAATATCTCTCCAAAGCGTATCCGAACATATTAATCTATTATCTGCTCAGAAGGTTAAAATTTCAGCAGGTGATAATGTCGGTATAGATTCAGGCGCTAATGTATATCTCAAAGCAGGTGGTGAACTGCACACGTCTGCTGCAACATCGCTTATCGGCGCATCTGGCCCAGTACATATTAACGCCGGAGGTGCCACGAATATAGATGGTTCTCAGATTAATCTTAATAGTGGAGCATCTACTGCGGCAACACCTAGTCCCGAAAGTGCTTCAGGATCGACTATTGCCCAACCAGTACAACAAAGCATATCTGCTAATATATCTAAAGTTAGAACAACGCCCGGCTCAATCGGTGCAGGTTCTACTGACGATCAAGAGGAATAAAAATGGTCTGTAAACCAACATTACCCGTAGGATCTAATACTTTAGAATCATTGTTCGATTTTCGCGCCGTAAGTGAATTGGATCCTACTAGTTACTATGATAAAAGTCAACTGAGAACGGTGAATATTCTTAATAATGTTCTGCTGAAGAACTATGATCTAACGGATTACCCTAATATCAAAGAAAGAATTGCGATCGGAACTATTACTGATCCGGAATATGCAGAATTTCTTCTCGATAGTGGTCTCTCACTCGATTTTGTTCAGGACGTATTTATAAATGATTTTCCGGTAGCAGTTGACTATTCTCTTATTGAAACTGTCGTAAAACAGGTAGTAGAGAATAGACCGGTAGTAAACTTCACCGATCCCACAGGAACACCAATTATTACTGGTACTACACCGATTACTGGAACTGGTAATACCAATACCGATATTGATCTTATTATCGGAGACAAAAATCCAACCAATCTCGCAGATCTTCTTGATCTTTTGGACATATACTATGATAAAACTCTATTATCTACTAATGCTAATATCTGCGCTGCGCTGTCAAATCCATTTGCTAAACTCATCTCTATTCTTGCAACTGCTAGAGATCTAGCGGAAGGCGTTAAAGATCTTGCAGGTGATATTAATAAACTCATAACAGATACTAAATATCAATCGCTATCTGGTATTATAGGTGATTTAAGTAATAAGGTATTAAATTTCCAAAAGCAATTAACTGCCTTTGTAGATAGTTTTGCTCAATCAATGATGAGTAAAATTAGTGCTATAGGTAATACCGTAAAAAGAATGTTTGAAACAATGGCTGGTATTCCTGAAGCCACATATAAATTTATTCAGAGAAAAATTCAGAACGTAAAATTATTTTTCTCTAAAGAGAACTTAACTAACATTAAGAATAATATTAATAAGACTCTCACTGGTGGTATTAAGCAATTCGAAGATGTATTACCTGATGTACTTAATTTCCTTCTGATGCTAATTTGTGGAATGTTCGATAAGCTTCAACTCTTTATGCAGCAACCAGTAGACGAATTAAACGGTTTCGTTCAAAACTATAAGACAACATATACTACAACTGCAGGATATAGCACACAAGTAAGAAATCAAATAAGAAGTACTGGTGCAACTCGTGTAAATCCAACAAACAGAGTAGCGGATTCGAGTAGTGGTAGAGCGTTTTATAATCGTGCTAATCCGTCTAGGAATATTCCGGGTGATGTTACTCCTTCTGAAAGAGGATTATTAGATCAAATAGGCGCTACAGGTTTGAGTGGATATTTTATCTTCGGATCGAATGTACAAAATATGGGACAGAGGTCTACTGATAGATTTAAAAGCAATCCAACTAATACTCAGTTTAAAAAGTACTATGATCCAGACGAAAACTTCCACTCAGATCTTGGAACTAATGGTGGTATTGTAGATGCTGGTTGGGCAAACGTGAATCCTGGAGTGTGGATAAGACTTATCCGAACGGTAAAGGCAGCACAGAATTTAGGTGCTATCTCAGGACCAGTAACTATTAATTCTGCCTATCGCAGTCCATTCTATAATAGAATTATCGTGGGTGGCGCTAAAAGTAGTCATCATATGACCGGGGATGCATTAGATATATCATTCGGCAATATATCTAATTCAGGTGGAGAAGAATTTATCCGTCAAGCAAGTATCTTTGGCTTTGGTGGTATTTCTTATTATCCCGCAAGTGATTTTACTCACTTTGATGTTTCGAGTGTGAGAACATGGGGCGCTAACGGTAAATATACTAGTGTTATTAATACTCATGTATATAACACATAAATAATAAAAAGGGATTAGTAGATGGCTATTACACCTATCACCAAAAAACGAGAATATTATAGCGATTTAGATAAAGCTTTAACACTGAATCCGGTAACAAATGATGTTGCTAGAAAGATAAACGAGAATGCGGTAAAGGAATCTATTACTAATCTTATTCTCACGAATAGGGGTGATAGACCTTTTCAGCCCGAATTAGGTTGTGATATTCGTTCTCAACTATTTGAATCTATAACGCAAGATACACTCGATACGATTAAGATTATGATAAGTGAAACACTTGACGCCTATGAACCTAGAGCAGATATTTTAGGTATCGACGTAGGTGGTAGAATTGACAGCAATGAATTGAGTGTTACCATTACTTTTGTGGTTATAAATAGTGATGAACCAACTACCCTAGAAATTATTCTAAATAGGATACGCTAATGGCAGATCAGTCATTCACTAATCTTGACTTTGAAGATGTTAAGAACAATTTAAAAAACTATCTGAAGTCGCAGGATAAATTCAGCGACTACGACTTTGCAGGATCTAATATAAATGTACTACTCGATATACTCGCTTATAACACATTTCAAAATAATTTCTATACAAATATGGCGATTAGTGAGATGTTTCTCGACTCTGCACAGATTAAAGATAGTGTTGTTTCTCATGCAAAGGAACTCAACTACTTGCCGAGATCTAGGCGCTCAGCTCAAGCGGTATTAGCACTAGAGTTTAATCCTGCAGGTTCGCCATCATCTATTGTTATTCCCGAGAGAACAAAATTTATAGCTCGATGTGGTACTGAGACCTATAACTTTTGGAATGAAGAAGCATATACTGTTAAACCTGCAGCAAACGGCCAATATTTTATCAATAATGTTGATGTGTTCCAAGGTAGATATGTCGATGAATATTTTACTGTCGATGGAACTTCAACTCAATTGTTCACCTTGAAGAATGATAAAATTGATACGAACAGTATAGAATTATTCGTTAAGGCTAGTTCTTCTGCCACATCAGAAACTGAATATACATATAAGAGCAATATCTATGATGTTGATCCTACCAGTAAAGTATTTTATCTACAGCCCTCAAGAGATAATCTGTATGAAGTAACTTTCGGTAGAGATACTTTTGGTGTCCAGCCAACTAACGGCAATATTATACACATAAGATATAGAATAACTGACGGTGAAGATGCAAACGGAATCAGATCTATAAACTTGTCTTCTGACATTGATGGAATTAGTTCAACAGAAACGGTACAGACGGCTTCGTATGGTGGTGCAGAGCGTGAATCTCTTGAGTCTATTAAATACTTTGCACCAAAGTCCATCCAGGCGCAGGACCGTGCAGTTACTGAAAACGATTATGCAATTATTTTGCTGCGTGAATTCCCCGAAATTAAAGCTGTTTCGATATACGGTGGCGATAAACTTAATCCGCCTAGATTCGGTAAGGTGGTTGTATCGGCCTATGTAAATGAAGATGAAACCATCAGATCTTCTACCGCTGATGCTTATAAAACCTATCTTATGGAACGTACTGCCCTGACGGTAGAGCCTATTATTAAAGCCGCAAAATTTATGTATGTAGATCTAAAGGCTGATGTTTCTTATAATACTAATAAGACAACCAAATCAAATGGTGGAATTGAAAGCGTAGTAAGAGATACTATTCAGGCTTACTCTTCTACAAATCTTGAGCAATTTAAGAAAACGGTAAAAGTTTCTAGACTGGCGGCAGATATTGATAATTCAGAACCGAGTATCATTTCAAACGTGATAAACGTAAAGATGATTATTGATATTAGACCAACTAGAAATGTACAAGAGGCGAGAATTCTTGAATTTGGAAATCCAATTAAGCCCGATGTGACATATACAGATGCATCGGTAGGTAAATACATTCCTGCAATCGTCTCAGATAAATTTACTTATCAGAACAAACAAGTACAGTTTCAAGATAACGGCAACGGTAGACTCGACATCGTACAGATTGTAGAAGGCAAAACATCAATCGTTAGCCGAAGCGTAGGTACAGTAGACTATACAGAGGGTAAGATTACTATCACTAGTATATCTATTCAGGATTATGCTACTGCAATTAAGATTTATGCAACACCCGAAAGCCGTAATATCATTTCACCGCCAGATAGAATTTTAAAAATTCGCTCAACGGATGTTGATGTAACTATTAGTGGTAATAGAGAATAATGTCACTTATTAATAAAAACATTTCCCAGTTTATTGAAGATCAATTTCCTGATTTTTATAGAGACGGTACAGAAATTACACAAAGTCAACGGTCAGTTATCGTTGATTTTGTTGAAGCGTACTATGAATATATTGAAGCCAACTACAATGATAACTTTTTGGCCTCAAGGAATATGTTTGAATACAGAGACATTGATACTACACTTGATGAGTTTATTAAATACTTCAAGACCAAATACCTAAGCGAATTTCCAATTCTTAATGCTACCGACGATAGATTAGTTATTAAGAATATT
>Ga0070747_1000508_pt1 | contig 19299 bp, 28 predicted proteins | sample VirMetDEL_Mar_31_FD_77321 | JGI IMG/M metagenome (GOLD analysis project Ga0070747, IMG submission 77321) | Aqueous microbial communities from the Delaware River and Bay under freshwater to marine salinity gradient to study organic matter... | ecosystem: Environmental > Aquatic > Marine > Coastal... | reverse complement strand
TTGTTCTACTCCAGTGCTATTAGATTCTAAAAACTTTGTGTTTCCACGCACAGTATCTTGCAAAATATGTGAACCAACAGCATTTCTAGGTTTAATCCAAACAAAATCAGGACTAAAACCCACACCGCTAATGCTTTGTGTGCCACTATCTCCTGTATACAGCACTGTATTAAAACCATTAGCTTGTGTCGTAGGCTTCATTGGTAGATAGAAACCATTCGTGCCGTATGTGCCTGTGTACTGTTTAGCCTTCCAAGTACCGTTGGCATCGTACTCACCAAAGTCATCAGCATCTAATGCCTGACCGTCAATCCAGTTTACTTCTGTTAGGTAGCCGTCCCAATATTGATCGTTAGCGTAGTCTCTACTGCTAATTCTATGTTCAATATTGTTATTAAAATTAGTTTCTAAGTTTTGAGAAGGGTCTGTACGAGAGCTAAAACTAGTCTGTTCAACTCCATTAACGTACATTGACATTCTGTCAGCAGCAGTGCTTTGTGTCGTGTCAACACTTATTACAAAATGATACCAAGCAGAAGGATCACGAAAGAGTGCTGTAGTTTTTAAGCGAAGTACTGTACTACCTGTGTAGTGGATCATGTCTAACGCATTTCCAGACTCTACTCTTATTCTAGTTTGAGAGGTTGAAGAAGGTGAAGCGTCAAAAAATACTCGATTAACATCTAAAGTTCCTAACTTAACCCATCCACTCCAAGTCCAAGTCCTTCTGTTGCCTGCACTCAATGGCGTTCTAGCTAAATAAGCAGACGCAGAACTACGCAGTCTCAGACTATCTGTGATCTCATAGTCATCACCAGAAGACCCAAAACCTGCTTGAAGTAAACTCATCCAAAGCTCCTGCTCACAGATACATAAGCATTAGTTCCGTTATCAAAGTAACTTAACGTGTAAGTGCCTGCGACTGATATTGCTGTCAGGTCTGTTGCGTTGATTTTAGTGTTAGTGTGAGCAGAGATAGCATGACCACCAGAGTTAATTAAAAGTATGAACCCACTCTGTCCTGCGGTGTGATTGGTAAAGGTTAATGCACCTGCACCACTAGGTGTGCATTGAAAGTTGTTGGTTACGTTTTGATCAAACGACAGATCATTGTCAGTGGTTATCGTCCCTCTAAATGGCGCTGTAAGTGTGTCAGCAGTGTCAGCCTTGAGTGTGTCAGCATCAAAGGCTTGAACGTCACTACCAATCGCAACACCTAATGCTGTTCTAGCATCCGATGCATTAGATGATCCTGTTCCGCCGTTAGCTACAGCTAAATCATTTGTTAGCGTTAACGTCGCAATAGTTACTGCATTAGGTAAACCCACCGTTAGAGTTTGCCCACTAGCCGAAGTTTCTATTTCGTTTGAAGTTCCCGCGATAGTAAAGTTTTGACTGTCTAAGTCTACCGATCCCGAACCAGAGCCACCGGCAAAATCAAGGTCCTGCGCGGTTACTGTAGTATCTACATACGCTTTGATCGATTGTTGCGTGGCCAACGAAGTAGCGCTATTGGAAGACATATTGTCTTCGTCCAAAATTGCTGTAACAGAGACAGCACCGAGACGCAAGCTATCAAAATAAGCATTGTTAAACACATTAGCGGCAACAGCACCAGAGCCCCCACCATTGAAAAAGACCACTGCTGTAGTTCCCGCAGGTATTTCATAATCATTTGAGGCATTGTAGGTCCCTTGGAAAACAAGAATACTTCTACTTCCGCTTAATGAGTTTCTAATATAAACTATTTTTTCAGCATCATTAGGAGTTAATTGAACGTATGCCGTAGCACTTAGGTCTCCGCCGTCTGCAAAAACAATAAGCCTGTTTCTTCCATTAGAAGCACTTCCATCGGAAACGGGCAAAGAATTAGGTGATCCGCTGCTTCCCGCAGAAGATAAAGTAATGCTAACTTGACCATCTAAAGCAGTGTCAATTAAACTAAGGTTTGTGTTAGTAGTTTGCCCCCAAGTTCCAGACTGCTCACCTGTCGCTATTAACTCGATACCGTTATTTAAGGTATATGTACTAGCCATGATTTAATCCTATACAACAATTTAAGAGTATGTTTAAATAAAGTTCTATGCTGCTATTTTATCCCAGTTGGGTGACTGATTGGGGGTAATTGAACTATAACTTGGATTTTGGTCAGGGACAATAGACCCCCAAACAAAGACCTCCCCTACCGAACCCGTAACTTGCAACCCCGTAACGTTAGCGTCGGCGTTAGCTTGCGCGGTTACCGTCCCTACAGCGGCCGTACCAACTAATCCGGTCACATTAGTAACTGAAGTACCTGTGACAGAAACACTGCCCACTCCAGAAGTACCGGCTAATCCGGTAACGGGGACGTTAGCAATAGCCGTTACGGTGACCGAACCTAACCCTGATGTAGCGCTTAATCCTGTAACGTTAACGTCAGCATTAGCCGTTGCTGTTACTGTCCCTACAGAAGCGGTTGAACCCGGTACAGAAGCTTCATTACCCCACGTCGTGGCTCCCCACCCACCTGCGGAGTTATTCCATCCGGTATAGGCGACAACCACGTCGGCCATTAGGCTATCCTTATAATCGCATTACTGGCATCAGCCGCAGGAAACACAACAGTAAACGCACCGGACGTAGATGTTTTATCCGCGCCAAAATCTAAAACCAGAACAGCAGGGTTGGTTAAAGAAATAGACGTAGTGTTAGGACCTGTATTGTAAATTAAACCTCCTCTAGCCGTAATGCTAGAGCTTGTCCAAGTTACATCCGCAAAATCTGTTAATGCGGTAGTGCCGCTACTACTGGGGTCTACGTTAGTTAAAGCGTTTCCGCCCGTAGTATAACCATTACCGCTGGCTACTTGATTACTAGTGGTGTAAGCAGTAGTAGACGCATTTAAAGTTGCGCTTGACGTATACAAAGCCATTTTAAAAGCATCTGCACCGTTAGCAAAATCGTGAGCGCCGTACAATAACTCTTTTTTAAAAGAGGTACACATAAAATTACCATTAAAAGCCATATCAAAGTCTCCTAGTTAATTCGGCTAAATCTTTGTGCCCAGCATCACACAAAGCGTTATAAATAGTGGTTCGGTCATTACTAATCGTTTCTTTCATATAAAAGGTAAGAACCTTTATTAAATGTTTTTTAAAAGCTCGTGCCTGATCTCTTATCAAAGGATTAGCCGTGTCCGAAATAGAGATAATCTTGTCGGCACACCTTTCGGCTATTTCCTCTGGGGTAAAACCACGGTTTTTGGTGGTTAAAACTTTAACACCGTAGTCAGAAGAAACATCTATATCTAATGCTGGAAAACTCATTGTTTAGCCCTAATAACCTTTCCTACTCTATATTCATCCGTAACTTCTTTAGCTTCGCCCAACATCTTCAGGCCTACTAAAGCTTCCGCAAATCTTTTTTCGTAAAGAGCTACTAAATCAGCTTCTCCCTTCATGTAAGTATACGCTTCTAATAAGCTTCCATAAAGCATTGCTATCTCTGCGTTTTCACTTAGCCATGTTGTTCCGCTATCTGCCCCCGCCGTTAAACTAGTAGGTCTATAAAAATAATGAAGCTCTACGGTGCTATTTGCACTAGGCGTAGGCCCTAATATAAAGTTATTTATGTCAAAAACCGCATAGTACCTAGGATTACCCGTAGTAGCCGGATTTGGAGTAAATGTTTGCACAAAATCCGTGTCTTTAAATTCTAAGAATTGATGATCACTGTTGGAATCTACAAAAGACAAAGAAAACGGCGCTAAAAAATCAGAAGGACACGCTAAATATTTATTGCTAGAAGACAGCGTCCCACTTACATTTTTGCGAAACAAACTTAGCTGAACGTTTTTTAATATGCGCTCTTCCGCCTGCCTAATAAATATAGGCAAATTTGTTACAAACGAGGTTTCGTCGTTTTCAGTGTAATCCTGTATAGCTTGTTTTAACTGAGAATAAGTAAAACTCATGATGTGGTCACCGTAACCGTACCAACTTGTGCAAAGCCTGTAACGGATCTTAAATTTTCATTTTCTACTGTAGGAACGCCTACATAAACATCCGTAGGTTCCACACGGTCTGGTCTAGCATTTTGTAAAGCTTGCGGATCAACTACTTTTCTAAAAGGACCTAACTGAGGGTGTTTTGGCTCGTATTGGTCTGGGCCAACTAATAAACCGTTCCACTCACGACGCATAACTTTATACGGATATCTAAACCCGGATCTGTCGCATATAGCGTAAGAATCTTTACCTGAGGCAAACTTAGCCATTATCCCGACCTGTAATAACTAAACTTAGGTGCAACGTTAAAAGAAGCCCTATCTCGATCTTCTTCTGCGGCACGTTGAAACTCTTCTTCATAGATAGCTTTCAGCATCTGTGTTCGTTGTGGGCTCTTTTTTAGAGACAAATAGTAAGCAAGCCCTGCCGCTAAACAAGGGTAAAACCTAAAGGGCAAATCCATCGTGTTAGTAAAGGTATCCGCGTCATCCATTCTGGTTAGCGCATCATAATACACGGTGTAGGTAGTGCTACTGTCCGGAACAGGCCATACCTTTAAATTTGGCGTAAGCTGCCTATCCAAAAAGAATTGATTAGGGCGACCCGAAGTGGTTTTTGTTGGTATGGTAAGATAGTCGTCTCGACTTAAACGTTCTAACGAGTAATCGGTGTTAGACACCCGAATAACCACACCTAACACATCAATTACATCGGTGCCTAAATTATACTCGCCATCGTTTGCAGTTAAGGTTAAAGACCGTTGTGCAATAGTCCATTGATTTAAACCACGATTAGCCCAATCAGCAAGCATAAGATTAAGCGAACGTTTAGCCGTTTTTAGGTCGTAGCCGGTCCGGACTTCTAAGCCACAACGCTCAAAAGCCTCTTCGATGTAATCTGCTACATCTAACTCAAAATCTTTGCTTCCTGAAGTAGTCATGATTTATTTATTAGTATTAGGTACTAGTTTATAACCTTGTGCTTTTGCTTGCTTGCGAAGCTTCGACAATAATTTTGCTGCTCCTGCTCCTGCTGCTGCTCCTGCTCCTGCTGTTGCTCCTGTGACGGCTCCACCGACTTGCATTTTCTTAACCATTCCACCGCCGCGCATTTTCTTAACCATTCCACCGCCGCGCATTTTCTTAACCATACCGCCGCCACGCATTTTTTTCTTAGGTGCCATTGCCATTTTGTAATCTCCTGTAAAGTTCTTCTCTACGTTTAAAAATATAAGAAGCGTTATACTCCTCATCATAATTATCATAATACCCGTTTTTCTTTATTCTATGCGCTGATTCTTGCAATTTTGACAATCTTTGAATAAAAATTAAAGAGTACTCTATCTCCACTAAAGCTTCAAAATTCGCCTCTTCAGCAAACTCAGTAGCGTCATCATCTGGATGAAACCCTACTACCCAAATGTCTTTATCAATAAAAAAACCTTTAGAAATTGCTGTATTTACTTCATTTAAATAATCATGAAACTCTTCGGAAGTTTTATCATTATTTAAATCTACCAATATGGCTAAATCAAACTTATCCTCAAAACAAGAAACAACCGAATATAGGTCTTGATACGTTTTTTCTTTTTTAAAAATTAAGGCAACTTTATCGTTCATCCACGCTTGTTTTGCATAAGGACAAGGGGGAAAACCGTTAAAAAATTTACTAGGTTTTTCTAAAACATTTCTAGACCAAGCAATTATTTCTTGAGCTATTAATTTTTCTAAAGGATCTCCTATAAATTCTAATCGCATAATTAACCAACCGCACCCGTGGTTAATTTTTTTCTTTCGTTTAAAATAGCGCCGCAACCTCTAGCAACAATCGCCCCCCCGTTTTTCATTTTTCTAACTTTAGCTTCTTTTGTATTAGAAACAACCTGTTTACCTTTAGCACCTTCTCGTTTCTTTTTACGAGCCGTTGAAGATCTTTCTGATTTACTTAAACTCTGCGCTTTAGCTTTAGGCAAACATCTGTCTGGGTTTTTTTTATTTTTTGAAGTGCCACAAGCCCCCGCAATGTTTCCAGAGCTATCTATACGAACCCATTCTTCATCTACCCAATCTTGCAACTTACCCATTACGTGCCTTTTCGCTTTCCGCCTTTAGCCTTCTTAGCGTAATTTGGATCTTTACAATACTTCGAAGCGGCTAAATTAGCGTAAGCGCTTGGATAAGTATCAAAAGTTCTTTTTGCCCAAGCTTTTCCCTCCGGACAAATTTTGCTGCCTTTTGATTTACTAGATACTGCTCCGCCTTTTCTGTAATACGTTAATCCGCAAGGTCGGGGTTTTGCACCTGTTTTTACTCTAGAACCCATATTACCCCCATAAACGATGAACCATTGGCGTAACAATAATTAAAACCACTAAAAACCATAATTTGTTACTAAGACCTTTTAAATCTTCTTTTTGTGAATCTAATCTTTCTTCAATGTTTTTGTAACGAAGTTCGCATTTCATTTCGTGATGCGCCAACTTGTCTAGTACTTCTTCGGGAGTTAGAGAAGACATTTTTTTACCACGCTTTACAAGACCAATACCTAGCAGAAAACTTGTCTTTAGCCGTATCGCAAGAGTGACGCGCTCTAAAACTTTTTCTTCTAGAAGGTTGGTCTTTTTTAATAGACATATTTGGATCGCCGAAACGAACCAGCTTAATTTGGTCCCCTTTTTTAGCTAATACCGCGCTTTTCTTAGAACTACCGGGGGTTCTTTTTGGTTTGTTAAAACCTGCAAAGGTTTCCCCCCGATATTTAATTTTTCCCGAAGGAGTTCTAGTTACATTTTTTGTTGTAGCCATAACTCTTTCCCTTAAAATTAATTAAAGAAAGCCGTAAAACTTACCGCAGTACCTGCAGGCAGATCTACATAACAACCCTCTGGAAACACTAAACCTTCGTCCGGAACAAACGGATCTACATAATCTTTAGTGGTGGTAGCCACTTGAATGGAAAAAACAGCCGTTCCAGAAACAGGCGTACTGTTAAAAAAACTAATGTTGCCAACAGTTCCTCCAGTAGTAGCATGCATACCTCTTAACCTAGTTCGTCCGCCAAATATTTTTGCTTGACCACCGGTGGTACCCGCTGCAACACCAACACTCATGTTTGTACCTATAGACCCATCACCTGCCACAGAAGTAACCGTGTCATAAAACTTAGTCGAAGTGACTGTGGTGTTATTAGGCCCTGCAATGTCTTCTGTCTGAGCGTTTCCTGCAATATCCGTTCCCGTAATGGTAACGGTAATTCCAGAAAGATTTCCAGTAGACGTTAAAGTAACTTTTGCAGCTTGATTGGTAGCATGAAATGCGCCAGTTCCCGCCGCTGTTGTAAGCGTAAGCGAAGCTGTACCACTGGTTGTAGCAGCCGCAGCTACCGAAGTGTTACTTGCGGAAAGGCTATTTAAAAACGTTATAGCTCTTACATCAGATCCTGCCATATTAATCTCCTTAAAGTTAAACGGGGGGTATTAAACCCCCGTATGGTCTCCTATTAAGAAGCAACGTCATAACCAGTGATTGTAATAAGCAACCTACCCGCAGTATAGTCCGCATCTGTTGTAGCACCCGCTGTTAAATACAAAAACTGATCAGCAGCAATGTCACCACCCGCAACGAAACTACCCGCAGCTAAGTCCCCTGAGTTAATAATCAAAGTCTCGGTTAGATCAGAAATAGCAGTGTCTTCCACACCTGTTCCTTCGGTAGCCGAATGTAAGTTAATATCCGGATCTCCACCAGCAGGAGTTTCAAGACATTGCATAGTCACACCAAACACGGTGCCTTGGTTTGCTGTGGTAACTTGACCAATATAAGCAACGCCCGAACCGTTTTTACCAATAATGTCCCCAGCAGCGGTTGATCTCAATCCGGTTAGGTCAATCATAATAGTGGTTTTTACGACATTAACGTTGGTGTCAGTGTCGCTTTTAAATCTTTCTACTTGCGTTACATAAACAGCCGCAGTGCCTTCAATACCCGCACTTGCAGCAGCTTCTACTGCCATTTTGCTACCGCTAGTAATAGTGATTGCGCCTGTAGTGGCGTTTTTAGAAACGGTCTCAAAACCGTTGAGCGACCGTACTGGTCCGCTAAATGTAGTATTAGCCATATAAGTCTCCTGTCTTGGCAAATGTCAGTCGCACCATTGCAACTGTCAGGTTATGTATAGAATACAAAAATTTTAGGTAAAAAGAAAGGGATAGTTTTACCTACCCCTTTCTCGATCTTACAAAATAAAATTTTGTTTTATTTTACAAGAAGTTACGCACCCGGTGTGCCGAAGACGGCTCGCCAATCAGAAACACCAAAGCTGTAACGCTCTCGTGCTTTGAATCGCATGTTACCGGTATCAAAGTCCCCTTCCATTGCCGTTTTAATTGGCGAACGGTTGAAGTATTTGAAGCCGTTAGGTGCATCAGTCTTAATGAAGAAAGCATCGGTATCCGTTAGGAAGTGGTTTACCACTGCGCCTTCAGGAAGCATTCCCATGCTCTTTGTTGCATTAAGGTCGTTGTCGGCTGATCCGGGACGTAGATTAGAGTTAATAACCCGCTCTGCGATAAATTGCAGTTCTTTAGGGATAATTAACTTTGTACCACGAACCGCAATCTTTAGACCACGCTCATCGGTAAGACCCGCAATGTCAATAAGCATCTGCTCAAGAGAAGTCTCGTTGAGGTCTGAAGCTGTTGACAACACGTTACGTTGGTTTCCAGAAAGGCTAGGGTGTGCGGAGGAGCAAAGTGCTGCACCGTCACCGACAGGACTAGCTGTGCTGAACGCATTGTTCAGAATAGAAGCTGCCTTGATCTGCTTTGTCTGGGCCATTGAACGTGCAAGAGCCTTGGTATACCGCGAAGCAAGTCGATCATAAAGGTTATCTTCGATAGCCTCTTCTGTAATCGAGAAAGCAAGCGCGATTGTTTCATGTGTGTAACGAGCTGTAAATGTTTCCTGTGCATCGTCAAAACTGATGGCATTGCCTTCGTTTTTAACGGGTGCTGTTGAAAACCCAGCAAGCATTACCTCTTCTTCGAAGGCTCTGTCCGAAGACTCCTCCTCAAAGACTTCAGAATGCTCATTTTCGTAACGGTCGTATTCGAGCCCGAACAAGGCATTAAGGCCGGGTTCTAGCTCTTTCGCCAGTTGTGCGCGAGAAATAGCCATTATCTAACCCTCCTTAAATGCCGGTAGAATCCGCAGTGGTTTGTGAATCAAACCTACGGGTTCCGGCGTTGAAATGTGCGTTTAACCTAACAACCAACGGAATACCAGCCGCAGCATAATCGCTGTTAGCTTCGTCATCCATAATACCGACAACCCTAAGTGGTAGTGTTGCGGTTGTTGCAATAGTAGAAACGCCTAAAGCACTATTTGAACAGCCCGTATTGGTGCTGCCAGTTCGTGCAGAGGTTCCAAGTGACGCATTTGCAAACACGGCAGCCAGTGCAGTTGCACGGTCTGTCAATGAAGCATCTGAAGCCACTTTAAATAGCTGGTTTGGGTTATCTGCTACGAAGGCTTTAACTGGATAGTTAGTGTCTACGCTGACAGAGTTTGAACCGGGCCAGTAATTAATCCATACAGGTTTTTTCTGTACAGAGTCATGGTACTGAACGCCCATTAGGACACCCAATGCTTGCGTGGTTCCACCATTTGTGGCACCAGCTTGATCAATAACACCCGCTGCTAGAGGAACGCAGATGGAGTACTGAAAAATAGCATTAGTGTTGTCAGAAGCAATCTCATACTCAGTTACACCTGTTGAGTTTGCACCGCTTCCAACTAGCCCAATAGGACGAAGACCATAGGCGGTTGTTGCATTTGCCATGATATTTTTCTCCTAAAAGAGCAGCCCTACTTATTTTTTCGGACCACCAAAAGTTACACGAGATTGACGATCAGGTTTATTAATCGTCATAGTCGAATGTGAGTTCTCGCGCAGCATGTCATGATCAACCGCATCAATCTGGTCTTGGCTCCTTCTTTGAAAGTGCTCAGTACGCTCTTGTACGGTTTCTAATGGCATTCTTGCAAGAATTAAACCACCCTGTCCAAAAACACCTAAATATTTACCTGATTCAACAACGGGTCCTTCAAAATCGGGATATTCGTCTTTACGGACCAATTCCCAACCTTCCCTTAATTTCGAACTGACGTTTTTAGTATCATCAAATCCTCGCGTTTCTGCGCGAATCCAACGATGCTTATAACCGTCCGGTGCAGGCGGTGCATCTAATACAGAGGGGGGAGCCCAAGGTTTACGCACAGCTTGTTTCTCCCTAGTTTTAGTTGCGCGAGGGGATCTATCGATTTTTGTTTGTTCAGTCATCTCTATTACTCCTTCACGTATTTCGCGTATTCTTCAAGTGGCACACCCAATTTTTTCGCTATTGCGACTTGGCTAGGGGTGAGTCTAACCTTTCTCCCACTGCGCCCAGAAGGTGTTCTAGAAGCCGAAGCAACCGTCTGAGCTGGCCTTTTGCTTTGACTTTTTAACTTGTGCGGAAACTCTTCCGCCATTCGTCGATCTAGTTCAGTATAGTACTCATCACTTTGCGGGTCAAATCTTTCCTCTTCAACAAGTTTCTTATGTATTCCAAAAACCGCATAAGTCATAGCTTGGTCATCACCAAACCATTTGTTTTTAAGGGCCCAATCTTCTGCTTTAGGGTCGGGTCTTTTAGCGGGAGGTGCTTGTGGAGCGACTTGTGGAACGGCCTGTGCCTTAGCTTGTTCGGCATATTGAGCTTGTTGTGCTTTAGCTTGCTCGGCTCTATCCGCTTGAATAGCAAGGGTAGTTATCTTTCGCTGTGCTTCTACGGCAGATTTGGTGTCGCCTAACTCCATAGCCCTAGAAAGTTCCGCTTCAGCTTGCTCCATTTGAGCGCCCACGCGAGTACTAAACTCAGACACATAATTATTGTCTAAGTTATTCATTCGTTCTTTAATCTGAGAAGACTCTGTCTGAACTTGACGAGCGTAGTTAAGAGCTTCTTGCTCTCTTCGTTCCGCTTCTCTCATTTTTTTAGTTAAACGGTCTATTCGTTTCTGCGTAGCTGATTCAGCTTTTTTAAACTGATCTTCTGCGCTATCTTCGTTATCCGCCTGAACTTCTACTTCTTTAGAGGTGTCCCCTACTTCTGAAACCTCTACTTCTGTATCTGTTTCATTATCTACTTCATAATTAGCTTCTGCCTCGGCCATTATTTATTCCTTATAAGTGGTGAATATCTTCGGGATCAAGAATAGACGCAAGAATCTCGTCGTCATTAAGTATTCTTACTTCTCCCCCATCTATTTGAAAACGAGAACCCGCGTATCGGGCAAACATTACCCATTGTTTTTCTTCACACCATGGGCCAGAGGGAAATTTGTCTTTATCTTGATAAGCTAATGGCCCTAGTTTTAAAACATAGCCAACTTGCGTTGAAATTTGTTTTTTATCTTGGACCTCGTCCGGTAGAAATATACCGCTTTCTGTTTTAGCTTTACCTTTGTAAGGAAGAATTAATACGCGCCATCCTGTTGGATGAGGTAGTCGTTCTAACAAAGAACCACTAATTAATTCAGGGTTTAACACGGGCTTATCTACATAAGCTTCGGCTAAGTTTGGTTTTTCTTTTACTTCTTCAGTCATCAGATTGCTCCTGTTTTTCTAGCAGGCCCTTGAGTTCCTGTTCAACGTGATTTAAGGAATCTAAATTTCCCATAAGCTCACGATATTGTTCCATTGATTTAACATTACCGTATTGCATTAAATCTACAATTCCAGCTTGTCGATCTCGAATAATCCTAAAAACTGCTTCTGCTACATATATCTCATCCATTACTCCTCGCATATTGTCTAATAAAGTCGTAGATTATCTTAGCATATCTTATACGAAGTATGCTAGTACTTATGCAAGTTCAAAATGTGGAGCGTCTATAAAAGGTCTTCGGTTCTGAGAACGCCTTAAATCAATGTATTCATTCATTAAATCTTCTGCGGACATATCAGAGTCCGATAAATTTTTGTGCCAAGCTGCGCCCCATCTAAGCGTTACGTCTAATTCTTTTGCAGCCTGACGCATAGCATCCGCTATATCGTCGTAAACACTTAGCTCCCAACTTACCCTAGGACCTATATAAGCCACCAAATCAACAGCTTTTCCGCCTAAATGCTTGCTTTTTAAGGTTTGACTAGCACCTTTTTCTACTAGCTCTTTTTGCCGCTCTAAGGTTCTTAGCCCTTCAGAAACTCCAAAGTCTACTTCAGTTAAATCTATGGCTCTTTTTACCACATCTATTAAACTAGAATCTAAACCCTTTAATCGGTCAATACTTCTTTCTGAAAGTTTAAACGTCATTTACATCCTTTATTGGTCAGCTAATATGTTAGTTAAAGCACGGTCAATCCGTTTGTTCATTCTTTCCTCTACCTCTTTAAGTCTTGATTCGGTAGAAACAACACGCTCGTCAAACCACTTCTGAGCCTCCGTTACTGTTTGTTTTGTTCGCTGCTCAGACTCCATCAAAGACTCGTTAATTGCAATTACTCTTGCATCAAATAGCTCTTGAGCATTAGATAAGTTTGCGCGAGCTTTGTCTAATTGAGCATTTGATCTGTCTTCATAAGTTTGCACTCGTTCATCAAACCACCTTTGAAAATCCTGAACCGATTTAAGATGATCCTCTTCAAAAGACTGTGATTTTTGATCTACTTTGTCTATTTTTTCATCAAACCATTGTTGAAAATCTTGCATGACTTTCCGGTTATTTGCTTCTGCGGATTGTCCTTGTGTTTCAATTATTGACAACTTTTCGTCAAACCATCTTTTAGCTTCTGATACAACCACACGATTCCTGTTTTCAACTTCTCGTATAGATTTATGCACATCTTCCATAGCGTTTTCAACATTGATAACGTCCGTTCGTAAATCTTGTTTAATATCTTTTGCATAGCCTATTGCCTCCTCAACTTTAATCATAGAAGTCTCTACTTGAACAGCAATTGCATTAGGATTAAGGTTAGCAAGTTTTTTCTTGTGACCTTCGTAATCGTCCCAAAGCAATGCTGCCCCCCATATGACACCCGCAGCGCTACTTAAAGCAGTTAGAACTGCAAACATCTTGCCACCCGTAAACTTTACACCGCCAATATTAATTTCAGTACTCATATTGAACATCCACCATTTCTGACCAGAGTTTATCATCTCTGTAAATTGAACCCCAAATCCTGTCTTTGAAATTCTTTTTGTCTTTCAAACCTTTGTCTTCATAAAAGGCTACGTCCTGAAGTCTAGGTAAATTTTCATAACCTTGAGAGGTCAGAGTCATTACAGCAATAGCAACTGCTTGTGCTTGGGCATTATAAACAGAATCAAAGTTTGCTGCGACTTGATCCATATCCGCAGCGTTAATCCGTACAACTAAAGTATTGCCCTCGCTGTTTGATTTTGTATTGCCTTTAGCCTCAGAACTTGATTCCTGCTCTTCTTGCTGCTCTGGCTCAGGCTCTTTAGCTACCTCCATTTCCTGCTCCTGTTCTGGTTCGCTAACAGGTTCAGGCTCCGGTTTTTCTTCTGACTCTTGTGCTTCTGCTTTTTGTGTAGGCTCTGGCTCAGGTTCTTTGGCTTCCATTTGTTGTTCTGGTTCAGATAGGTCCGTTTGCATTTCGGGCTCTACCACTTCCGTTTGCATTTCAGGTTCGGGGGCAGGTTCATTAAGGTCCATTTCTACAACAATTTCAGGTTCTGGAGCATCCATAGGACCAACTGACACGGGAGTTATATCTAAATCCTGTATTTCTGCAATTTCAATAATAACAGGAGCAGCATCCGGCATAGTAATATCAGGAACTGCCGACCCTACTGAATCAACAGGAATCTCGATCACAGTTATAACTTCGGGCTGTGAGGGAGCTACCTCAATAGGCTGAATAGGAATGTCCACGGAAACTTGCGGCACATCCACTACAAAATCAGGCTCTGGGTTTATTAAAGAAGGTGTGGTGGTTATTAAATCTATAACATTATAAGTGACATTAAAAAAAGCACTGTGCGTTGCTCCTGCCATATACCACTTTGAATATGCGGCGGGGTCAATAGAAGAAAAACTTAATATTGCACTGTCCGCGTCAAATGTTGTTTCTGCGGAAAAAGAGTAATCTACATAAAAATTGTTATAGTCTAAGGTAACGGTGTCTGTATACAGTTGGCCGCCATAATTTAACTCTACTGTTATTTTATCGTAGTACTCAGGTTGACTTGTTTGATGACAACTAAAACCTCCATCTCCGGGGGTATTATTACAGCCAAAAGAACTCATCCCGTAATCAATTTGACCAATGTCATTGTACGGAGTTAAATCAAACGTTTGAGACACAGTGCCTTGCTCGTCGCTGTAAACCCAAATAATATCTGCGTTTTGATCCATAGACTGTCCCGCACCGTTCCATTTACAATCCGTGCAAGTATAAACATCTCCATCAATCGACCAGTTGTCGTTGTCCACTAGGTTGTTGGTGGTGTCTTCTGCTGCAGCACTAGCGAAAAAGAACAATAAAACTATCGGGTGTAGTTTGGCCACGGGGGATTGCCTTTATGTGGTTTTCGGGCATTACGTTTAGATTTTTTGTCCAACATAGCTAAATTTTCTTTTTGTGAAACTAAAGCTCCTTCCGGTACCCGGTGCAAACTGGACAGCCATGCTTGCTTCGCTTTTTTGCCTATCAGACCATTTATAGGACAATAGGTACCAGCATCCCACATTGCTTGAAAAACTCTAGCGTCGGCCATACAAAGCAACGAAACCGCAGCTACTTTCATACCCATAGAATACAACTGCTTAGATAGTTTAAGGTTTTCACAGTTAAGATCTCTAACGGCTTTACCCCCAGATATTCCAAAAATTTGAGTCTGAACCGCTCCCGAAACTCCTGTCGTACAAATGTCGCTATTGTTTATGACAACATTAGGTGAATTAGCTGTGCTTGGAGTCCGATCAACCGTAGTCGTGCCAACCGTATTAGAGGAACTAGAAACCGTACTAGAAACGGTACTACTAATAGTATTAGTTTGTGCTAAAGACGAGGTAGCACAAAACAAAACAAAACAAGCTATAGTTCTTACTAAAGTATTTTTCATTACCGCCCCTGACCACGATACCTCTTAAAACTTCTTTTATCGTTTTTGCTACGAGGTCTGGAGTTTACAGAACTCCCTATAGACGTTTTCTTTTTTATTTTTGTCCTTATAGGAGCATCTAATTTAAGACGTGCCATTACTTAGCCACACCTTTGCTTTTTTCAAAGCTTCGTAAACCCCCAAGACCTAGCATACCCATAAGAACCGTCATTAATTGACCCATGTCGAACTCAGGTAAAGCAGGTATTTCCATACCATAGGCAGCAACGATAAAAATAGCCAGAGGCTGAATGACAAAATGATAAGCAAAGGCAGTACCGCACACCCAGCCCACAAAAGGTCTCCAGCCACCTTTCCAGACAGAGCCACTAGCTGCTTCCGCTTTATTGACTTCAACTTGTGCAAGGGCAAGTTGTTGTGCATGCCTGTCCGCCATTGTCGAAATTTCATGTGCTAACGCCGCCTTCTGATCTTTATCTTCAACAAATTTATCTAAAAGTCCAGTTACCGGTCCAATAAGTGCGCTGAGTATTGCCATACAATCTCCTTACTTAGAACACTGACAAATACCAATGCCTAGTTTAGACAAACACCAAGAAACAAACTTTCTTAAAAGTTTACGCATTAACTTAATAGCCGGTAAACTTTGTACCCTGAATAGCCGCGCCCGTGCCACGCATTTTCATGCGTTTTGGCGTGTTACCGGCCATCGGAGCATCGGCAGTCTTTCCGTAAGGAATTCTACCTTGACCCTTAATGTCCGCATACTCTACTGCTTTTGGTGGGTTAGCTGGAACCGAACCCATACACTTTACTTTTGCCTTCATGTTAGTCTCCTATTGTTGCTTTTTAAGTAATTCACGTTCCATTGCAGATTGTATTCTAGCAGCAGTTTGAGACTCTTGTGATTGAAGTCGTTGCTGGAATTGTTCCTTACGTGCCTGCAATGCTTGTGCATCTAAATTAAGCTTCTGAGAATCTAATTGTGCATCATTCTGTTCGGCCTGTGCTTTTAGCTGAAGTTCAGCCTCTTTCAACTTAACTAACGGATCAGGTTTACCCGCACCCGACAACTGGCCAGATACCTGTTTAACCTGCTGCATACCTTCTGCCACAAATTGTGCCACCATTTGTTCCATTTGTAGCATTTCTTCTTCAGGAGAAACCGCTTGACCCATTTGCGCCCTTTGTTGCGAGTAAGTAGTCATCGCTTGTTCTTGTGCGGCGATCTTTACATGTTCCATTACATGTTTTTGTAAAGCCATAGCAACCGGAGGCAATGAGCCAACCATTGGGCTAGATCCAAAAACTAAGTGTGCCGTAATGTGCGCTTGATGATTCTGACCTTCAAAAGCTTTAAGAGGCAACATATCAAGAGAATTAATGTTTTCTTGAGCAGGATCAATAGGCGTAGGTTCTTCTTCCGACACTGCTTTCATAAGCCGGTCGGTATCAGTCACACCTAGCGCTTCATACATGTCACGGTAAACCTCGTGCATGTTGTGTAATTCCGGTGCAGCACCCGCCAATTGTAGTTTTGTTTGCGCTAGTACAATACGTTGCGCCTGACTGAATACGTTAGGGTTACTTACCGGAATCACGTCCACTTTATCATCAAAATCTGAACGCATCACACTTGCATCTGCGCCTTCAACAGAGTAAGGATATTCTTGCGGTAAACTCTCGCCCATCACGCGGCATAGAATTTTAAACTCCTGCCTCATACCATAATGCAAACGTTTATGCACAGCGCTCATCACACGAGAGCCTTGCTCTAACATCGCAATTGTTGTCCCTACCGCAGCGTTTTGATTGCCGTCTCCTACTTTCATGTCAGTAATTGTGGCAAACCTTTGACCCGCTTGAACAACAAAACCTAACAACTGAAATAAAGTCTGATCAGGGCCCTTAAAGGGTAAAGGCATAAGGGAGTCACGGATGGCACCGCCCGGAGCGTCCACATCTCTAAATTCACCGGGCTGAAGTGGATCGTCATCGTCTCTGATACGAAGTCCTCTGGCTTTAAAACCAGCAGGTAGGTTGGACAAAGTACCAGCATCGATTAATTGCCTCAACGCAGCAGTAGCCGTCCGTGACAAACCGCCAATGGTGTGTATCAAACCTAGTCCATAGAAACCAAAGCCGGGTAAAAACTTAAAGTGAGTAAAGTATTGAATCTTTTTCTTTAACTCATCCTCTTCCGAATAGTTTCTTCTAATAGATAAAACTTGACCATTGTCCTCAGAGATCGTAACAATGTAAGGAATCTTAATACCCGTAGGTTCCCCATCATCACCCAGTTCCTCATAACCTTCTAAATCTAAATCTACGTGGCACTCAAGCAACGTACAATCATAATCAATCTGCGAAGGCTCAACGCCCTCAATTTTATTTAATTCTTCCGTAACACCACTAATATCTGACTGAGCCGGAATAACATCAATGTCCCGATAAAAACCTGATATCTGTTTTTTTCTCAAGTCATTGAGACTCATTCTAAAAACTTGCGTAATGTTTGGACACGTATCCAAATCAGCCGTCTCATACGGAACAACTAGATTCTCCGCTGGGACAAACTTGGATACCGCACGACCCATCGTCTCATCATAGTAAGTCTTCTTGAATGTCGAACCCGCCAATGGCAAATAGAACAACATCTGGTCCATGTCCGGCGTGTAATCCTCCATCACATTAGTGACGTAGTAATTCATAAAACTTTTTACACGACGCGCTTGACTAACTTTTTCCCGCGTCTCTTTGCCCATCACCACAGTTCGAACAGGACCACCCGCTGGTAGTAATTCATTAAACGCTTGTGCTTGAAATTGTGTCGCAGCTTCGGCCAATAAAGGATGAGTCACGGACGACGCGCCACGGAAAGGTTGTGTGCGCTCCTCGTAATTAAATCCAAGAAGTTCTAAACCGTTGGCATACGCCTCTTCCCATTCTTGACGACTCGCCTTGTTCGCATCAAATTCTCCCAGTAACTCGCTGGCAATACGCTGTAGTTCTCTGGTAGGGATGTCCTCAGCAAGATTAGCATAAAAATCAGTATCGCCTTCACGCTCATCCATCGGCTCAAAATCAATAGTAACGCCACCATCTTCTTCCTGCTCAATCTCAATTTGTCCAACGTCTTCTGCTTCAATCATCGCCTGGACCGTGTTCCGTGAGCCGGGGATCTCTATCTCTAGTTCAGCATCTAAATCCGCTTCATCAAGTTGCGAAGGAATCGCATTTTCCATGAAGGTTCCAAATCCTTTGTTAGCCTCTGCCATAAACAATCCCTTAGATAGTATTTGCGCAATTATACTAGATTAGTAATATACCCTTACTTTAGCAGAACTTTCATCGTTTTCCCAACTATCCGTTGGTAATTGAACAAAATTTCCTTGACGATACCGCATTAATGCCTGTGTCATACTGTCCACCAAGTCGTCGTATTCGCCATTTGGAAAGGCCGCAACCTCTTCAATTAACTCGTCCGCGAATACTTCGTCGGGGACCCAGACCATTCCCGCCTCAAATAACGGCGAAACACTATGCACTCTCGACACTTTGTCGTTACCTTTACTCGGTGTGAAGTTTACAACCGGTATACCCATGTTCCGTAGCTCGTGGGTCAAGGGCAAACCACTCGCCTTCGCCTCCACAATGACGGTGTCGGGGTCCCAGAACTTATAATTCTCCAAAGCCACCTCTTTTAGCTCCGGAAAATCCCATCGACCCTTCTTGCTGTCCAAAAGTATGAGTCCCGGCTGCCCCGATTCGTTAGGATAAAACACGCCCCACGTCGTAATAGCCGAAAAATCCGACGTTTCCCGCTTGGTAAACGCCGTATCATAACTCTGAATCACATATTGTAAGTTGGGCACCGTCTTTTTTTCCCATTTATTCCACCATTCGCGTGGAATAATCGCGTTTTCCTCACCCGTAGGGTTCTGCTGGTACTGTGCATTCCATTTGCTAGGCGGAATCGACGCTTTTACCGAAGTCAGGTCCTCCAAACTCCAATATTCCGGCCAACACGGCTTACCATCTTCAAATATAGCCGGTAATTCCACGACTTCCCACTGATCGGCCAACGGATCTTTAGCCATCGCCCTCAATAACTGTCCCTTCATGTCCTTCTCAGACCACCGAGTCTGCACCAATACAATACTCCCACCCGGCTGGA
>Ga0070747_1000506_pt1 | contig 19346 bp, 20 predicted proteins | sample VirMetDEL_Mar_31_FD_77321 | JGI IMG/M metagenome (GOLD analysis project Ga0070747, IMG submission 77321) | Aqueous microbial communities from the Delaware River and Bay under freshwater to marine salinity gradient to study organic matter... | ecosystem: Environmental > Aquatic > Marine > Coastal... | reverse complement strand
AGGATCTCCCTTTGACATTTGTGGCTGTGATTTGGTTTATTTTCATCGGTTATTTGTTGGTGCTGTGCTTGAGCATTGCGTCAGCTGCTTGCTCTGCGTATTTCCATGCGCTTGCGAGAGTTGTCCCGGGTTGGATCGATAGTTCTAATTCACAGGTGACCGGCTCGTATTCATGCTTTTGCCGAACCTCCCGGTATGTGATTTTGGTAACATTGACGCCAGCTGGCGCTTCGTGTTTTTCTTGCTGGCTCTTGTGATAAGCTGCTGCGTCTTTGGATACCTCAATGTCCGGGTAGTATTCTGGCGCTTCTGCTTGCCTTTCTGCTGTTGGAGCATCCTCAAAAGGCTCATCATAAGGCTTCGCTGTTTCGCTTGGTTTTGCCACCTCAGCAAAGCCGGCGCTTCCTGTGATCTTGAGCTTGCGGGTCTTTGTGCCTACTGGATACTCGTCATCAAATACTTTGACTCCGTGTGTGCCCATGTCCGTGGTCTTACTTGCTAGGGCGATGTATTTGCCCTGCATTGCTTCGGTCACCTCTGGGCGGTCTTTAAATTGCACCTTGATTGACTTGCCGTCATCATCGGTTATTTCGCCATTTTGGATGCTCCATTCGCCGTGCGCGTGCGTTCCGCTTTTGCGCTCGTAGATGCGAGTTAATGTGCCGCTTATTGCAGGAATTACCTGCCCGTCTATCATTGCCTCTATTTGCGAGACTTTTACTGGTTGGTTACTCATAACGCCTCCAGCTTGTGCCGTGTGCGTCCCATTTGCAACCTTTAAAATAGTAATTCTGCGAGGTTTTTACCCGGCGCTGTCTCTCCACGCCCCATCAGCTGCCTGCTATCCCAATCATCCGCGACTAATGTTTGCCCCGGTTTTATGTAGTAGGTTGTCGGGACTGTTATGGATCCTATTCCCCCGTAGATGAGCTTTGTCTTTTTGACTCCGACTGCGTCTTCGGTCGGTAGATCATCATCCGATAATTCTAGAGAAACTTCGATGTCCCATCTGCCGGCGTAATTAAATCCTCTTGCCTCTCCATGCGTGTCGTAATTTGTCGGTAGGTGACCGGGTCGTGATATCGTGACTTGGTTTGCGTAACAATCGGTAGTTATGTCATCAAGTTCTACAGAGCAATCGATTCCAGAGATCGGTCGGTGCGGGACTTCCTCTTGTGTTATTTCCATTGGCAAAAAGGTTTGCCGGGCAATTCTACAGGTATATGAAGTCTCGACCGATACTATCCGGCGCTCTTCACTTGTGATAATTATTGAGGTTAATTGCGCATCAATGTATCGCCGATGTATTCCATCCGGGGTAGTGACTTCGATGTCGTAAGACGGAGGGTCTGCGTCCGGTTCTAAAACTGAACCCAATCCTTTGATCCCTAATAATTTGACTTCTGAGTCTGCAAGTTCATGAAAAGTTTGGATTTGCCACGACCACGCTGTTTGTTTGTGTGAGGTGACTCCGCCGTATGGATCTCGCGGTGCTTGTGAACCCGCAACGATTTTCCCTATTACCGCTTCTGCGACCCGATGATGATAAACATCCGAGCTTCCCTTTCTGCGGAAACGTAGGATAGTGTCTCTTAATTCGAGCGCTGGCATTTCTATAAAATAGCGTAAGTAGTCAAAGCGACCCCCGGGATGATCAACAAACATAGCGCAGAGCCTGCCACGACTTCGTGCGTAGGATGATTTGAGACTACTGTTTCACCCGCTGCATCTACTGCCACCCCAGTTGGCTCCCACGCGGCAGGAACAGTAACATTGCGAGCGTTTGCTGAGTGTAAAACTACGAAAATGTTTTTCCCCGGATCTGCATTTGTGAACCCCGTAATTGTCACGTTGTTTCCGCTTATGTCCATCTCCTGTGTTCTGCCGTCTGCTGAATCTATCGTGATGGATGTAGATGATGGGATTACGTGGTGGGATGCGTATTCTGAGTCAAGAATTGCAAAGTTGTTATCGATAATGCCCTGCACGTTTGTAGTGCCAGCTGGTAGTGTTTCGATTCCGGTATGTGGTAAAATTGCCATTTTTTATATGATGGTTAGCGCTTGTTTGCTTTCTAGGCCGTTTGTTGGGTCGATTGTGTAAATATCAATAACTCGATTGCCTGTCACTCCTAAAACATTAATCTCTAGTGTGCCACTTTTTGGATCGGTATCGTTTTGTGGGTTGAATGTGTAATCTTGCACTCCAGTTCCCGGGCTTGCTCCGGTGAAATAATTAATGCTCAAATTCTGATTGCTGATAATTGCCGCCCCATCTCTTACGACCACACGCACTCCCATGACGTTGATCGTTGTCCTGTAGTCGAAAATTGTTTGCAGGTATGTTTCTACTAATTGCGCACTTGAAAATGTGCGAGGTCGTATTTTAAGCGCCCAAGTAGAACCGGTTTTTATCGTTTCCGCCTCCGTCATTATCATCGGCCTTTGGTAGGTGTTATCAATTACAGATGATGATATGAAAGCGCTTTCTCCCCATATATCACGGAAAGTGTAACGCTGGAATCTAAACTCAAGAGTCTGATTTAGGGGTAGACCAGAAACTTCGAGCAAGTTTGTGTTATTCTGGAATGATTGGAAAAAGTAGCCGGTGCTTCCTAGCGGGTGATCTTGGATTTCAGTTCCAAAAGCTCCACGCTCAAAGTTTACAATTTCTACCCCGGTTGCGGTTTCGGTTGAATATCCGATCTGGATGATTTCCTCATTCAAGAAAAGGCATGAACTTGATTGCTGTGATAAATAGGCGAAGTGATCCAAGTCAGTTTTCACGAAGTCTGAATATTCGACGATCTTGGCTCTTTGCCACTCGTTTGCGACTGTGAATGCAACGGCTTGATTCCTTTGCAGTCGGATCGATACTTTATCAAGATCAGCATCCAGCGTCATCGGGTATGCTTCCGGCAACTCTTCGAGATACAAGTCTTGCCAGAGATCACCCGCAGGTCGCCACTCGCAGTCTGTGTTATAAAGGTCTGCTGACTCTGCGCTCAGTGCCATAAGTGCAACGGATACTTTGTTCGTAATCGACGAGGGTATATTAATAATATCAAAGCTGGTTATCTCTCCGGGGTCAGTGAGGGTCGAGAAGTCATCCCCGAGATTGATATCGTCATCGTCGATCGTTTCTCGTATTTCGTAAGATGGAACGGGCGGGATGAAGCTGCCACCGGGGTAGCCTACAAATGGTGTAGCGTAGTAGTCTTCTTTCAGCGATATCTCCAGTCCGGCAGAGTCTTGCTCTGAGTCTGTGATATCTTGGACTCGCCAGTAGGAGGTTGTCGGTTGACCACCGGCAAAGTCATCAATTACAAACTCAATAAAAGATCCCGGATCCATGTCTGCCACAAAGCGATTCATTTTCGCCGTCAATGTTGCGGCAGGGTATGCCGACTCAGTGAGTATCCGATTGACTTGTTTTTCCGCAGTCCTTCGGTTGCTGAATGCTTTCAAGTTTACTTGCCGACTGTTGATTGCTCCAGCCATCGTTACGCTTGCTGGGTCTTGTGCCGACACCATCTCTTGCCCGTAATTCTTCAATCTGTTGATGAAAGTTGCGCGGAGCTCATTTGTTGTCCCCGCCCATGCTGGTCTTTGCATTTGTATTTCTGACAGCATGTCGCGAGTAAGTGTGATAGGGTTATTGTATGCCGTGGTTCTGTCGGTAAGTGCTCGACAAGTCAGAACATCATTTTTTGCAAATACCAACAACTCGACGTGAGATCGCATTGAATCGATCGCGTCTGATAAGGCTCTTTGTGTTCCGAGCGTGAAGCTTACGCCTACGTCATTATCGCGATAATGTTTCGCAGCGCTTTGGAATGCCTCAACATCGATTTTTCCTACGTCTAGTCCTCTTCCCCATAGTTTGTTTGTGAGAAGTTCGTAGATGCATGTTGCCGGGTTTGCTTCTTCGTATGCAGGATGATTTGGATTTCCACTTCCTCTCGCAGGGAATTGCGTTTCACTGTATTGCGCCCCGCTGGCGGATAATGCAACCGGTAGTCTGCCGATCTCGAAAAGCAAAGAAGGAGGTCGTGATCCGCTGCCCATGAAATAATCCCTGCAATGTGCATAGCATACGCCTCGATGCATTCCTACTGCTGCTCCGCCATAAACATCAGCGTAGTCTCTGTTTTGGTCTGCCTTACCCCAATAAAGAATACAGGAACCGCCCTTTTCTTTTCCTTTCAAATTTATGAGCCCCACTTGGTCATTGACGTATGTAGCTGCCATGAATCCGCCGTCATAATATATGATCTTTTCTTCCTCTGGCTGGAGTTGAGCATTAAAGCGATTGCCTAAGTTGAACGGGTTTTCATTTGGATCTTGCGGTGGTGTGTATGATACAACTACGGTATTCCTGCTATCGAAATTGGAATCCTTCCTAAAAAAGGAAAAGAATATATTTTCGGGTATTTCTTCAATAACGAACGTTTGGTTGTATTCAGCTTTGGCGTTTCCGGTTACCACGACCTCCTGCCCAACTCTAAAAGGCATGCCTCCTTTTATCCGGTAGTATAATTTACCCCCGGTATAAAACACTTGGTCTACAGTTGCTTGAACGCCCACAGGCGTGTCTGTTCTTAGGTTGCCTTTCCACAGAATGTCTTCGCCCGGGTTTGCTGTAACTTGGCTGACTCTGTCAATCGGCCCGGCGCAAATCCCGTAATCAAATGAGACGTAGTAATTATAACCAGTCGTGACTCGTTTTGATGAAAAAAGACCAGTTTTGACTTTCTCTGACAAACGCTCTGTTCTGAATGTCGATTTATCAATCCTCAAGAAATTACCCGGCATCCTCACTGTGCCAAAAACAATAGGCACAGGCCTGGCTTCGGTGGTCGTAGCTGTATCGAATTCATCCGGTCTAGGCGGGTCTTGCTGCGCTGTGCCTCCAGCCAGCAATTGCGTCAGCGCAAAACCAACGATGCCGATTCCTACGGCAGCAACGAGCCCAACTCCAAGGGAGAAAGCGGATGCCCCTACGAATGCTCCGACAAGAAAAGGAATAAAAAAGAATCCCAGCACTGGGTCTAGCATGAATGGGTCAAACATTTATCAGGTTTTTTGGTTTATTTCTTTAGAAGCTGCCGGGCGTATTGCCAGAGATTCCGTGTTTTGCGTTGTCTCGAGTAGGTATCTTGTGGAAGCCTCCGAAGTTTGCAGCGTTATTGAATTTGTTGGTGCAATCTCCCGGTGTTCTCCTGCACCCCGGTAAAAGCCTCACGCCGTCACCGACTTTGATTTCCGGTAGCCAGTTGTTTGTTGTTATTCTCGTATGTCCATCATTCGTGAAGTTTGTCCTTACAATCGTCACCAGAATGCTAGTGAGGTCATGACTCAAAGTTCCGTATTCCCAGAATGCTACGTTTTGATATTGTCCGAAGACGGTTACTGTGCGGTTGTTTCGATTGATTGATTTGACTGTTGCGTCCCAAAAAAAGGCATTCGAGTTCAAATTGCAGCCTTCCCCGAATAGCTGATGATTGCATTGTCGGGTAAACCAAAACCTAGGCACACTAAAGTTTTGAGCGTATGCTTCTGGTATTATTTCTGCCGTAGCAAAGCTGTCATCAAATGTCATGTTTGTGACGACTCCTTCGGTAACTACGTAGCAGTCGACATCGTAGTTTAGCTCTTCCGGTTGGTTTGCATATGTGCTCAGTCGGATTATTTTAATTCTTATTTCAGTTGTGATGCTGCTAAGAAAAAGCGGCCCGAACAGCCCATCATCTTTGGGAACAGAAACTTGCACCCCGTTGTCTTCAAAATCTTGAGACTTTTTAAATCCGCTATGTGCAATCCCCGCTGAAGTGAAGACTTGCGACCCCCCGCCTTCTTCTGCTGGCAATCCACTGATCGTAATGTCGTTTTCAGAGCCAGAAAGCCATGATTTTGTGCCCCGTGCCTTATTTGTAATAATATAGCAATAACGTGCCGAGGTTGCCGGCGAGGAGTTTTGAGCGATGCTTGTTTCTTGAGCCATATTAATTAGTCTGCAAGCTCTCTAGTCCATGAGTTTCTGAAGCGGATATTCAAAGTGTGGGTATTTCTCTTTTTTTGCGGCTGGTTGAATCTGACAAATAAGCAGCCAGTTCTTGGCGCTGCTCCGCTGAATGACTCTCCAAATCTTAAACCTTTGATTCTGTCACTGTTTATCTGTGTGACGGTTGCTGTCCCCCCTCTGATACTGTAAAAGCTATCTACGATGTAGGGTTCCTTAAGGGTGCTTACCTCTAAGTTGTCGATGTTTAAACCGGGAGATGTCGGGCTGTGTGATTCGTTGAACCCACCAACGTCTGTCCACATGTTGTCTTCATCGAAAGCAGCCCATTTTAGCGAGGTATTGTCAAAGTCTGCGCTGCCTAATACCCGGCTGTCCAGAATGCCGAGGTTGATCTCGGGAGTTGGGTAGAAGCACTCACCCGGCCAATAAGGCAGGCATTTACTTTCTATTGTCACTCTTCCATCGTTTGTAATTTGCCCTCCCGGCCCAGCATTCTCAATGCCCGAGGGAACGTCGATAGTTATTGTGTTTGTTCCAACTGATAGCACTGTGTATGTGCCATTCCACCATGTAGTGGGATCAGCCTCTCTTGCTGTGCCGGCTGATCCGGCTCCCGCATTGATAGCAGTTAATACAGTAAAAGTAGTTGATGTCGGCACTGCGTCTACGATCCATGTTGAATTGTAAACCTCCGGGGATGATCCATCAATGATGACTCCACCGCCAGCAGGAAATCCGTGAGGTGCGGATGTGGTTACTGTGAATTCTGTTGCTGTGCTCGTGATTGAAGTTATGCCGAACCTCTCGCGAGCAGCGTCTTTGATTATAATTTCGTCTCCAGCTAAATAATGGTGATCATCAGTAGGGTCGTCTGGGGTGATTGTGATAGTCGCTTGATCGCCGCCTTGATCAATAATTGAAGTCGTTTGATATTCCACAGGCCATCCGACAATCCCCGGGCTTACGTTTGTGTATTGCGTCCAGTCACTTTTGATATATAATGTATAAAAGACTGCGAGTTGCTGTCCCGGGCCGAGCACTACTGGGTCGTCTAAAACAACCCTGTTAAAAAGGTTAGTCGATGCTCCGGAGCTTCTGGATACAGCAAATTCAGCGATCGTGTTATTTTCTACCTCTGAAATTAGAAAAAGCCAATTCTGACGGCACTCCATTACCGGAAAGTCGGGATTTGAGAAATCGATGTAAAAGTTTCTCAGCGCTGTATTGAAATCGGTTTGTGTTGCCGCAATGTAATTATCCAGCGATTCTCTTGTTGTGTTATAGATTCTTAGCCCTTCCCCAGATACGGTCTGGCTGGTGTCTACTACGACTTCTGTTCCGCTTACAAAAGCAACGATTTTGCCCTGTTTTCCACCAGTAAATCCGATCCTCTCGCCTACGTCCGATGCCAGAAAAACATCTAGCCCGGTCTGCCTAGTTACGAGTGTTCCGAGTTGGTTGTATGTTGAGCCCGTTAAGTCTTTGCTATTTGGCGTGTTTCCTGTTCCAACTTGAACATAGGATGTTGCCATAGTTGAGATTGCATAATCGCCGATCAAATTCATTCCTTTGTCCAAGATCAAGTTATATTGATCTCTGTGTTGTTCCTCTGATCCGTCTGGATTTATGACAAAGCACTGCAAACGTCCTTTCATTGAGAAGGATGAGCATACTTCTAGTTCTGCGTTTTTTTTATTCGATTTCATATAGTCCTGCTTGGATAGTTGTTGTATTTTGCCATTTCCCAGCTTCTGGGTAATCTGGAGTTATCGGTCTTGCGTAGAATACTGCCGCTGATTCGATAGTTGTGTTCTGGCTGTATGTCTGTGATTCGTGATTCGTGAATTTCAAAGCGGGTATATATAGCCCGTCTTGTGTAGTAACAGAAGATCCATGAATCGTGCCGGGATCTTCACCTGTTGTAAAGTTCAAAGACTGCTCGTATAAGCCATCGTTTGTAGTAACGTTCGACCCCTCAAGAGGCGCAATTGGAAATTCTTGAGTAGTTCTAAGCAAAGCACTAGCGTACAATCCGCCTGCCGCAGTTGTCTGGTGTGCCATGTTATCGAGCCATTGAGGAATGATAGCATCCACAACCGCTGCCCAGATTGCCGTGTTGTGAGTAACGTCTAAACCTTGCACTCTGAGCTCACCGGCAGAAGCCTCGATATCTGTTAAGTATAAAGGGTTTACAGGGGAATTGGTGAGAAGGTATTCAGTCGAATAAAAGCCTGCACTGAATCTTGCGTATAGTTTTGACTCACCTTGTTTAAGGTAAACAACTACGTTGTCAGCTTCGCCAGCGGTGACGGATGCATCGACTGCCCAAGTATTAATTGCTTGAGGGGCAAAGCCTGTCCATCGGCTTGTGGTTGGTTGGTTACTTCCGTCTCTAAATCTGACTTCAATGTCTCCGTTTGTGAGTCCAATTGCAATGTGTTCTTTTCCGCCTATATCAAAACTAGCTGAGATGTGTTCGCCTTCTGGCTTGGCGGAGAATAGCTCCGACTCGATCGGCTCGTCAAAGCCTCTTTTCATTTCGACTCCGTTGTCGGTTATTTTGAATTCCCACGCCCTCTGATGTGGGTATGTTTGGTTTAGGTCGTATTGTTCCGGGCCGAGGACGGTTGCCGATATGAAGCTTAGGTTTGTTCCCGGTTGGATTGGGGTTTGCCTTACTTCTGTCATTGCGGGAAATGAGAAGATGTCTTGCCCGGGGACGGTTTGGTTTTGGATTAAAGGCAATGTGTGGACTGCTTCCTCAACTGCAAACGTCATCTCGGCTACCCCCGGAGCGGTGTATCTTATTTGCGTTTCGTCTATCGCCTGTCTTGCAAACAAACAAAACCCACAAAACGTCCCGGGTCTAAGCTCAAACGGAGTAGGAGTCTCCATTGCTATGTTTGTCGTTTCGCCTGTGCCGGGCGATGAATCAATTATTCTAGTGACGTGCAGCTCTCTGTCTCGACTGTAAAACCAAGCAATTGTTCCGAATTTGTCGAGTAATTCTGGGCTGAGATCGACCACGTAATCGATGCCGATTTTGATATTTACCGCCCCACCTCCGGTTGGTGTAGTTGTTTGTATGCTGAAATCCTGCGACCATGAAGGGATGTAAAATGGATTTGCTCTTCCTTGGTTTTTCTCCAAGAATCGACGAACCTCTCTCATGTCGACCGGGGAGTTGATTCTCCATGTCGCGTTGAGTGACCTTTTGCCTTTTTGGTCATATATCCCATACCTCTGCGCTGCTCCTAGCTGCAAGTCGCGTCTTCCGTCAGAGAAGGAAGAAACAGGGGGGGATGAGAAGTCCGGGGCTAGGGTAAATGTATTGTAAAACTCGATCATAATTCAGCAAATATTAGGGTTTCTACTGAAGCTCTGGTTTGTGTTAATTCACGAGCATTGTCTGTGATTGATAAAGTGCCAACCGCAGTCGGGAAAATCCATGACTGCAAAGGATAAGCCGGAGCTCCCGGAAGGTCTTCTAAGAAAAGCTTGCGCCCTAGGTCTTGAACATCAGTTACTGTTCTCCATGTTCCGCCCAAAACGTGATCATAAATAAAAATCCTAGACCCGGGGATTATAATATCGGGAATTCCGATCTCCGCTTCGATTAGGTTTGTATTGCTTTGTGGGATTCTGCTGGCTGTTGCATGCCCCCATAGCGGAAATCTCAGAGGCTTGAATGCTTGAGAAGTCCTGTTGAAAGAAATTGACTCATTATTTTCTGCCCCGGTTGTGTTTCGTTTGTATTGCACGGTATTTCGCCCACGAGCCCAATGCCTCACTGTTTGAGAATATCCACTCAGAGCTTTTATGTCTGAGGTTTTGTATTGTATGCCTACGTTTATGCCGATTGACCAATCTGGCAATATAGCTACTTCTTCCGGAGTATCTTCCGTTGTCGGGTATTGTGACATATTAGCCTCCTATTGCTTGCCTAAATGCTTTTCTGTTTCGGCTTACCACGTTGAGAATTAGCCCGGGGTTCGATGCGATTTCTCTTTGCACCTCTCTTGGGTCGATCACGTTGATGATTTTCACCTCTTGTCTTGCCTGTTGTGCCGGTTCGCTCTTTGCTTCTAGTTGATCCCTCATTTTGCGCTTGTCGCCTCTGCTGAGCACTTGTTCGCCTTTTTCAAGGATTGCCGGCACTTCGCTTGAGGCGCTGCCTCCGCTGTGGTATCGTCTTGTTCCCATGTGTGTGCCAGCTGGCGTGCGCTGCACAATACCTCCCGTGTGGTATCGCCTTACAAGCCCTCCAGAGTGATAGCGCTGCGATCCGCTGCCCTCGCCCGGGGATGTGCTTCTAGTGGCTGTCTGTCCAACTATGCCCCCAGAGTGAGCCACTGCTGCTCCGCCTCCGCCTCCGCCGCCGCCTAGGAGCTTTCCTAATCCGGATCCGCTTGCTGCCGCTCCGACTCCTGCCGATCCGCCCCCGGTAAGGGCAGCAATTGCCGTCCTTACAGCGAGCTCGATCAAAAGCTGCACAATGATTTTGAGAATCGATTTCACAACCATTTCACCGAAGGCTTTAAATGCTTCTCCAGCGTCTTTTGCTCCTGTGATGACATCGACCATTGTATCGGCTAATCCCTGCAATGCCCCAGAAGCCAGCTGGTCAAGTTGCCCTTCAATATCTCCCCAATTGTCGAGTAATTGCTCGGTATTGGAAACCTCTTTATCTGTGTTGACCTTTTTCCCAGCCCCAGCGGCTGCTGCGTCTACGCCTGTATCTTGCCCGGGAACCATTGGAGTTATGCCCTCTACGTTTTCTGTCCATGCGTTATCCTTCTGCCATTTAGCAAGTGCATCTTGTCCTGCCGACTGAAATTTACCAATTGGTGACTGATCTGCTCCAAAAGCTCCACCAAACATATCCCCCAGCCCCGGAATTCCACCAAATGGTTGCGTTTTGTTTTCGTTGTATTCTTCCCTCTTACTTCTCTGTGAATCGCTGAACACTTGCCCCAAGGATTTGTCACCCTCTGCGCCCGTTTGTGTTATAAATTGCAACTCTTTTTTGAGCTTGGAGTAGTCTGGCGTGCTTAATTCGATTTTGAGCGCTCCGGATCCACCGAGTCCCGGTATCTTACTGGACATTTCATTTACCAGCATTTTGACAAAGTTTATGGCTATTGTTTTAAATATTTCTGTCAAGAAGTCACGCATGGGATTCCACCCTTGACCGAATGTGGAGAAGAACGTCATTATGGCTGATTTGAAACCTCGAATCATGAAGACAACCAAGGTGTCAACCGCTGCGCCTCCTAATATGATAAATTCTCGACCGAAGAGTTCAGCAGCCGCACTTAGTCCCAGCTTTGTGTATTCGATCAGACCGCTGACTCCATCGTCTTTTCCTATTTGGTATAGCGCCTTGATTGCGTTTGCTATCTCTACCCCGAGCCTCTGTGCGTAAGGGAGCAAGAAGTCGATCATGTTTTGTAGATCGAGCAATAATGGCTTGAGTGCGTTGTTTATCGGTTTTGCAAATTCTGCGAGCAAGAAATCCCACTTGCCTTTGACTGTCGATATCATTCCATTGAAGGTCTGCGAAGAAGCCATGAGCATGTTTTCATACTTCCTCAAATCGTCAGTTACGACTTTCCACATTGTAGCTTGATCTGCCCCCGCTGCCGATAGCTTTTTGAGCTCGACCCCTGCGCCTTGACTTAAAACGGGAATCTCGATCATGAGTCGCCTCAATGCTTCGCCGTCTGGCTTGCCAAGTTTAAGGGACGCATAAAGTCGTGAGAATGTGCTCGTCACTTCGATGAGGGGCTTGTTTGCAATCTTAGCCGCTGCTCCGATAAGTTTGAGGTTTTCGTTGTTTGCGAGATCTCCTTTTCCTGCCGAATATAGCAGCTTGTCGGCTTCGATGACTTCTGTCGGGGAGAAAGGTGTTTCGTTACTGAATTGAACAAGATCAGTCATTCGCGCTTCTGCTTTGTCCATGTCTCCCATCATGAATGCGAGTTGCAATCTTGCATCTTCCAGACCAGCTGCAATCGGTGATCCTGTAGAAAATGCCTTATATAGCCCACCAATCGTTGCGAATGCTGCGACCGCTCCCGCTGCCAATACTGCAAACGCAGCCACCACGAGCGCGATGACGGCAAGGATCGCATAAAGGGGTAGGGTTGCTGCTGTCACCGCTGCTCCTAGCGCTGCTACGGGTGGTGTCGCTGCTGCCGCTGATGCTCCCAGTGCTACGTTTCCAGCTGCTGCTCCTCCGGCTGCTACTCCTTGAACAGCCATGCTTGTGGATGCTGCGCTGCTTGCTGCGGCTGTCCCTGCCATGCCTGCCTTGATGCCTCCGAAGCCTCGAGTTAGTCCAGTTAATCCACTGACTAGTCCTCTCGCTCGGTTTATGAAGCGCCCCATCTTGCCCTCCATCAGTCCGAAGCCATCAGCGACTCCGAACATATCATTACTTAAACTACCAAATCCTTTACCGGCCTGTTTCGCCTTTGCGCCAAGAGTTCCCATAGACTTTCCTGTCTTCTGGGATTGTTTGTCGAGTTTTGTCAGCGCAGCCGGGGCTGCTTTCCCTACGTCTTGCAGTCCTTTTTCTACTTTGTTGAGTGAGTCAATCGCTCCCTTTGCGTCAACCTCGACCCCTAGTTTTGCTATGTCTGCCATTTTCTTTGCTTAGGTTATCTCCGACCCAATCAAGAAATACAGCATCTGCCTCTCTCATCACAGACAAAAAACGCATTTCATCGTAAAAACCCGCCGCTCGTGCATACGACAATGCGTCCGTCACCGATATCGGATTGGGAGCCATGCCTGCTTGCCTGCTTGCTGAAAGGTGAAAAAATGCAACAACCAGCTGCCTTTCCACCTCGTTTAGCTCTGGTCTTCGGTTTAACGCTGCGGGTATCTTCTCTGGGTTTTCATCAAGAAGATCGTATAGCTGCTCAGCGTGCTCACCGAATTTCAGTTGCCACTCTATTTCTTTTTTACCGCTTTCGCTTCCTCTTCGATTGAGTCTTGCAGGAAGTTTGCGTGCTCGACTGCTGAGTCTGCAATGAAGTCACGAAGCTCTGGCACAGCTAGAAGCTTTTCGATATTCTCTTCTGTGCATTTGAGCTCTTTGCCGTTTTCCGTCACGCCTTTCCAGTCGATCACAATCGCCTCTTTGATGCATAGCATTGTCATGCGTCTTGCTGCTGAGATCGACTTTGCCTGCTCTCCCTTGAGCTTCCTGCCGTGCTTTTGCATGGCTCGTGTGTATTCCTTGCTTTCTGTAGATCTGATCAAAAACTTAGTTTCTTCATCCCATTCTACCCATACGCCGTTTTCCACTGCCTCTTTTGAAGGCGTTTTTTTGCTGATGTCCATGTGCTTACGCTATGATTTTTTTTTAGTGAATGTCAAAGACAATCTGTGTTCCGGTTACCGGATCGAGGATTGCTTGGATGTCTGTATTCACCATTACGTCAGTATCGATCGCTTCGATGCTTGAGCTTCCGCTTGGGAATTTGATACGCGGTAGGTAGATCGATATAGTTCTCCCGGATGTATCGGTAAGCGTGAAGTCGATAGCAATGTCATCATGCGTGTCCACTTTGGTGAGGAATTCATTGTCTCTGAAGTAAGCATTCAGTGATCCTGTGATTTCGCAGCGACCCATGCCGATGTCAAAGTTGCCATCATATGAAAGGCAATCTTTGCCTCTGAGGTTGTTTGAAATCTCGAGGTTGAGCGTTTTGAAGCACTCAGTTGCTGCTGCTCCGTCCACGGCAATTGTGCCCATGTTTGAAGTTCCGTTGAGAATGTCGCCAGAAAAAGCTGGATCGTATCCGTCTACATCTAGTGAGTCTTCACTCTTTGCCCCTGTCAAACCAAGGAATGAAAGCGAGCCTGTAATGATTGACTTGCTTTCTACAGATAGCGATAGGGTGTCTGCTACCAGACCGCTAAATTGCTGAAAGAAATCAGCCCCGTTGGAGTTGACGACTCGTTTTTCCATCGTCATGCTCTTGCGGCTTACTCCATTGCGGATACTGTTCATGTCAACTTGAGTCACGTTTTCTGCGCTGTTGAACGCCCCGGCCACAAAGGTGATGGTTGATCCGTCTCCGGAAACAGAAACAACTCGTTTGATCCCGTTGTTTAGCGGGTCGCCTCCACCGAAGACTTTAATAGCTGCCCCGGGCTTGACTGCGGTGAAGTCACCGATATTGCCTGTGAGCGTGCTTGCCGTATCATCAACTGCGAATGTTGCCGTGAGCGAAAGCGCCTCGTAGTCGGATTGCATTGCGTATGGCAGCCAATCTTCAAATTGAAGGACTGAAAGTTCAAAATCTACGCCGCCGCTGGCTTGGTTGTGCACCTTTACAAGATCTGGGATCTGTCGATCGCTTCGGATCTCGTCTGATGTGATTGCTTCTTTCTCAGTGATAATACTTTCGCCGGTCATTCTGACAAGCTTGTATCCGTTTGTTGGCGCAGTGCCAAATGTGGTTTCTGTTGCGTATGCTAGGGACGCTAGGTTTGAGTCACTCATGTTTTTTGTGTTCTATGGTTATGGTAGTGGTTGGTTGTAGAGAAATATCCCGCCCGGTTGGAAATAACTTGATCCATCTGGCGATAAATATTTCGGCAAAGTGCTGATAGTCTCTTTAATTTCAGTATCGGCTATGCCGCTCATTGTCACGGCAAAAATCTTGTATCCGTCTTTTACCCCGCCGTCCTGCACCGTTGCCGTCCCGGTTTTGAGGACTGTCAATTCATCATCGCTTATGAAGTTTTTATTTTCGAGCCCGAGCAAGATGTCGGCTGCTTGGTATGCTTCTTTTGTGCCCTTGTGCAATGGCATGTATATCTGCGCTCCAAACACTAGCGGAGTTCGCTTTAAAAACCCGCTGAGCGCCGCATTGTTTGTTTCGCCAGTGCTTATGGTAAATCGAGCCCACGCCCCCGTAGAGGGCTTCTCCTGCCCGTCATTGGGGAAGATTAAAGGTAGGGTATTACCCCATGCGTTTAGAAAAGTCTGGGTAGCTAAGATTCGTATGTTTTCGTGGTGGACGCTCATAATTGTTTGACTGCGTTTTCGATTTCCACTTCGAGTTCTGCGATTGAAATTCTCACCATGCCACCGGCTGCTTGTTTGCTTGCTCCGGTTTCGAGATATGTCACATATCCTAGGTTGGTGGTTATGAACACCGGCTTTTTACCCAATCCCTTTGACGGCAAGTCGGGAGAGTCCGGCGCTGGGTAGCTTTTAAAAAACGGCAATGGCGGGGGCTTTTTGCTTGGTGCTCCCACTGTTACGTCCCAGCTTGATCGCGCTCTTCCCGTGTCGACGGGTGTTCTCTTTATGATCCTTGTCCATAGCTCCAGCACAATCCATCGTATCAGCTGATCCATGTTGAGCTTGCTGTTCTCTTCAAATTTCTTGAGGTCAGCTTGGAATCTGGTTATGCTTCTAGCGTTTGTCATCGGGCTGCTGAAAATTTGTAGGTTGCGCCGACCGGGTCTGCGCTCACGGATTGGATGCTGTAGACCCTTCCTGCAAACTCGATTTCTGCTTTGGTGTCTGCATCTACGTATCCGAGGTCAGATGCCTTAACCAGAAAAACATCATAATCAACAAGGTCTTCTGTCTTGTCGGAGCTTTTGTTGGTGTTGGTGATCATCTTTTGCTCGCTGTATTTCAAAGCTGATACTGTCGTTTCGGTTACCCAGCTTGTTGTGCTGAGTTCCGTGATCGGATCATATGCCGATCGCTCCGGGTTCATCCTCACGGTCACGGTCTTCCACGCTTGGTCAGCGAGGTTTGCCGCCAAGTCGTAGCCCTTTTCTGCGAGTGATCTGATGTCCATCGTTTATCTCCGTGCTGTGCCGATTGAGAATGCCTTACTTGAGTTGCCTGTTTTGACTACTCCGTATCCCGGCAGCATGTGGTTTATAAAGTCCGGGATGATCTGTGTTCCTAGTTTCTCGAAAAAGCTCAGCACGACCGCTCCGCTTCCCACGTTGAGGCTGCTAAGATTTGCCTCCGATGGATCGATCGCTACCAGACCCTCGTTTGCTTGTAGCCTTATTGCCATCTCGCAGGCTGCATCTTTGACGGGTTTTGGCACGATGTCGTCTGCTATCTCGATGCCGTCAACCACTAGCTCGATTCTTGGAAATGCCAGCACTTGCGTGTCTGTGGCTCGTTTGCCTTTCCAAAGAACAGCGCTTGTCAGTTGCCTGCTGCCGCTGATTATCGCTGCTTTTTTGATTTCGCCGTTTGTTTCAGCTATCCAAGTTGAGGCTGTCAGCGAGCTCTCAGCGTATGCGTCGACCTCAGCTTCAGTCACATATGAGTTTGCGCTTGCTTGTCCAGTGCCGTTTTCCGCTATGATTGTGAGTGCCATATGTTTTGTTTTGCGAGTATCTTAGCATTCCATTTTGGCTGTTTATAGCTAAAAGTTGGGAATCGATCCTTTTTAGGTATGATGAGTGCGATTGTTTTTCGTGCGCTGATCATTTGCTTGGCATCTTTGGTTTTTGAATTCCATCCTCAGATCGCGTAAAGCATTAGCAAGCTCAAGATATGCCTTTGAGTTTTCTAGGCGGTCTTGCTGTCTTTCGGCTCTTTCCTCTTGTAGTATTTTCGTGACAAATTCGATATGGTGTTTGTCTTTTTTGGCTATAACCCAGAGGAATGTTCCCATTGCGCTGAACAAGGCGAAAATGATCATCCCCAGAAGACCGCCGGCTTCAGCCCAGTCGTGCGGATCTCCTTGGATCATCATTAAGTAGTTCGTAAGGGCGAAGTGCATATATTTATAAGTATTTACCGTCTTTCCAGAATCCGTTTTTTGGATCTTTAATGCGAGGCTCGTTTATTAGGTGGTATTGAAATGAGCGCTGATTGTGCCTCTTTGTCAATAGTTGTAGTGTTGAGAAGAATGATTGCCATTGTGCAGGCGGGACTGTCTGGCATCCTGCGGAGCTTGTAGTTGTGTATCCGCCCCGGTGGAGGTTGATCCAAAACCGGCGATTTGATTGATCGTGAAATAAGCTCTCTGTGCCCTCTATGCGCTTACCGTTCCCCTTGCCACCGTCTCTGCGTACCACAACGTTTGATGCTTGCCTAAACGCTGCGTGACCGCTTTTTTTTCCGTATCCATGATGCCCTTGCACGTATTTGACAATTTGAGGGCTTTCTAGGCTCGCTCTTCCTTCCCTGTATCCGCTTGGATCAGTGTTGAAGTTGTAGCTCAAAAAGCAATCCGGCGAAATAATAAAGGCAGCGTCATCATATATACCACGATCGTTTTTTGCTTCCTTGCCCATCGAGTCAAGATAGTAGCCCCTCACCGCTACCACGGATACTGCGTCTGCCGGCAAATCTTGATCGATCTGGCTTGATCTCCATTTTTCGATTTTGTCTCTCAATGCCTGCGGTTTTTTTTTAGGTAAAAATTTCATAACTTTTTGATGATGTCTTTTTCGTCTGGGGTTCGATTTAGAATGAATTGCAATTGCTCGACCCGGCTTGCGTGTGTGCCGTATGCGATAAATCCTGCAATTCTGAGCCCTGCTATTATCTTTTTGCGCTTCCACCATGAGACGGGACTCCAATGTTCACGCATTGCCCGGTTGAGAATCTTGTCGGCTACCTTCTGTCCGTTGGTTCCGCATAGCTGCGAGCGGTAGAGCCAATCGTGGATTACTGCCGGCCCATTGCTGTCTTGCACTTTACTGACTATCGAGCGGACTATCCTTGGCACGCTGTAAAGATCAGAGACGAAGCCTTTGGGAACTCGTATCTCCCCAAACTCGATGTCATCATATATATAATCTGAGAGCAATTGCCACTTACCCTCGCCAATTTCCCTCAAGTCCAAAGGGAGAGGAAAAAAATCATTAGTATGATCTGTTGGGTGTTCTTTGTGGCTGTGCATTTAGTTGAAGTTTTAGGCTAAAGCTATAGTGAAGGGGTATGGTTCTCCCCCTAGCAATTTTGTAGGGAAATTGCTGCCGTCAAGGTCGCATTTATATATGCCAGCATCAATGGGAGAAGAGCCAAATGCGATTAAATAATAAATTTCAGTTTCGCCTACAATTAACGAATAAAGATTCTTTTGCGCTGCATCGTTAGATGAAACTAGCGTAGTAACATTGCTTCCATCTTTGTCGGCTCGCATGATTCTTGAGTTGATGGTTGTCCCTCCATTATTAATCCAATAGATATAGTTACCTATAACGTCTACGTCACGAACAGCAGTGCCGTTGTCTATTGTGCCACCAGATAAAATGGTTGTGATATTTGATCCGTCAAAATTCATTTTTGCAATACGCTTTACGCCAGTATCAAAATCTCTTTCGTAAAAATAAAGGTAAGTTCCGTCATTGCATAAACCTTCTAACTGCGCATAGTCCGAGTAAATAGTTGTGATATTTGATCCGTCTAAATCACAACGGAAAATTACCGAGTCTCCGTTAATATAATTGCTAAAAAAAATGCCACCATCGCAAACAGTAAGCTCTCTCAAATCGCCAGTCCCATTCGCAAGGTTCTCGAAATTGCTCCCGTTTAATTCGCACCTAGATACTTTATTGGGAGAGACTTCATTTAAAAAATAAATCCGATTATTGTAATACTCAATCGCTTTGCTGACTGACAATCCAGTTTTTTGAGCAACAATGATTTTGTTGCCTGTGCCATCTGTGTTTAAACGCTCTAAATTTTTGCCGCCAGATCTGTTAGACCAATAGATATTGGGTCTTTCGATGTCTGATGCTGTAAAATGTGGAGGTAAAGTCATTTATCCAATTTGGCTAATATAAAGTAACAAAGCTGTGCCAGTGTAATAATACCCCATGGTTATTACGTCACTGGTTGTTAGGCTGTCGAAGTCGATTGGATATCCTCCTAGCACCTTATTGGGAGAGCTTACTGTCATGGAATAAGTAGCCAATCCGTCAGTAGTAAAAATAATCATTCCAGAATCTCCCTCTGCTGCATTTGTGATTGCAATAGAAGTTACGCTTTCGCCCAATGTCGTCTTTACGATCTCTCCTGCTGTATAGTCAAAAGAAAGAACGCCCGATGTAGTTTGTACACCTTGGATTTTCGTTTTTGATTTCCATGTTCCAACTCCGTTCGCATCTGATGTTAGAACATAAGCATCAGTTGCCCCTGTAGGCATTTTGAATCCTGCACCAACATTAAGGTTTGGAACGTATGCTGTATCCGCTGCATCTGTTACTATGCCCGTGCCTCCTAATATTACAGAGCGATGGTGCGTAGATTGGATTGTGTTTGTATCTCCACCAATTATGACCGCTTCAGTTGCGCTTTCGATTATGTT
>Ga0070747_1000505_pt1 | contig 19380 bp, 30 predicted proteins | sample VirMetDEL_Mar_31_FD_77321 | JGI IMG/M metagenome (GOLD analysis project Ga0070747, IMG submission 77321) | Aqueous microbial communities from the Delaware River and Bay under freshwater to marine salinity gradient to study organic matter... | ecosystem: Environmental > Aquatic > Marine > Coastal... | reverse complement strand
CTACTTGTTCGATGTAATCTCTAGCATCGTCTAGTTCTGATTTTAATATGCCTGAAGTTCTTCTTGATTGATTTCTTCATTGACATCTTGGTCATTGTCTTTTTTCATGTATTAACCTACTCGTAGAATTTTGGATTTTAAAGGTTTCTTGAAATTATAACCCAAAAAAGATGTGCCACCACTAAAAGTTGCGGCAGAACTTGCCATGGTCAACGCAAGTGCGTCTGCTTTGTCGGGTGATTTGATTCCTCTTTTTTTCATTTCTTCTTTTGACTCTATTTTTATTTTTCCTGTTGATGTATATTTATAGGAGGGCGCAACTAATTCCGCTACAAGCTCATCATCATAAGGAAGTCGGCAATCTCGTTGCGCCAGCCAATCTTTTATCGCGAACCACAACTCCGCTCTTAAATTAAGATAGTTTTTTCCGGTTGCCGGAGACTCAGATACATTAATTCCTCTTACAGGTAATTGAAGTTCTGATAGTCTATCGACCACACCACTACCTAAGCCAATAACATCTATAAGTATTTCCTGTGGTTTTTCTATAGCGGTTGCATCATCGTATAAGTTTTTAACCGCACCGCATAATTGCATTAAATCCATAGATTTAAAAGTCCTAATTTCAAAAACTGTATTACCTTGTCTTATACATAGTGCTGAGTTATCGCCACCGAACCTAGCAACATCTAAACCCCAAACTATTGGTTCACTTGCGCTAAGGGAAACATCTCTATCAACGGCTGCTCTTGCAAGTTCGATTGGTATAACCGCATCATCATCTGCCCGGGGAAACTCGCCTAAGACTTCCACCCTAGCAACAGTAGAATCTTCGCCGTACTGTTCTAGCATAGATTGAAAAAGGTTCTGATCTGTTCCCTCGACTGTTCGTGAATCAATCTGCTGTAAATTCCAAAACTTACGCTTAGAATGAAAACTGTCATGAAACGGGCCAGTGTTTCTTCTTGGGTTAGAAAAGGTAAACCAAAATCTATTTTCCGTTGGTTCGGAAAAGAACCCCTCGGATACGCTATATATCTGCTGGGGAATACCTGATGCCTCGTCCATAATTAAACAGACTCCGTAGTTAGAGTGAATACCAGCAAAAGCGTCGGGGTTTTCTTCGCTCCATAACTGCGCTTGTGCGTAGTAATACCCGGTATCTATTTTTAAGTCGCGTTTTAAGGCTTCTTCGAACCACGCTTCGGGTTTTATTGTGGTAGCGGTTTTACTAAACCAATGGTTGTTTATAGCTAAAGTTAGCCATTTACCTAGTTCCGCCCAAGTTCTACTTCTAAGCTGCTGCTCGGTGTTAGCGGTAACTATAATTGTAGATCCTACTCTGGTAGATAACATCCATAATATTAACCAAGCAACTAGAGCGGATTTACCTATACCCCGTCCACTAGCTACAGCAAGCCTAAACATTTCGGGCGTAGGCTTTCCGTTGTTTCTTTGTATATGCGTTGAAATATCTCGTAAAATTTTTTCTTGCCACTTACGAGGGCCTGTAAATTCTTCGAGGGGTGTACCCTCTTCGCCCCAAGGGAAGATAAATTTAACAAAATTATAAGGATCATTTTTTATAGGCATAGACCATATCTCTGCCATTAGTTCCTGTTCCTGTTTTACTCCGTACTTCATAAAAAAATAAAAAAAATTAGTTGATCAGTTCCGTAAATATTACCCCCGCCACTAAGTGTAAGGGGGGGTATATCTGCATTTCAACTGAGGAGCATGTTGCAGGGGTTTTCCCGACCTTACTAGCTGGCTTTACTTTTGGGGAGATAGATTTTGCCAACTACTTAACCCTTTTTATTTGTAGCTTTATGGTTAATAATCATGGGAGCTGCCCGTTTAGATGCCTTGTCTATAATGTTTTTTGCTTTTAGCTCAATGTTACTCGCCACTTGTCCGCCGATCCTTGTTTTTGCGCTGGTTAAAACTTGGTTTAGATCAATCGTTGCGTTTACTGTCTCCACCCGGTCACGCCAAGAATCTGCGTCTCGGTTTTTGAGGTAAAAGATCTGCGCAGTTACATTGCCCTCGTTGGCCGATTTAAATAAACTGTTTGAAACTCGCGCCAACCCACGCGCCTCGCCCCTTTTTATAGCCTCCGATAAATCCGAACTACGCTTTTTATTTTTATTAAAAGTATCCCAAGAAATGCCTAAAGCACGCGATATTTGAGTCGGCCCGAGACCTTGCGCGGCAAGTTGCTCAACCTTGTCTATATCTATAACAATAGGTTTTCTTCCGGGTTTTTTCTTAGGTTTATCCATCATTTATATTATTAATTAACTCATTATAAGTCTTATCTAGTTCAAAATGCACTGCTTCCTTACCAGTAAAGTCTTGCCAGCGTTTAATTATCGTATCGCAATATTTAGGATCTAACTCCATTAAGTAACATTTTCTGGCGGATTTTTCTGCCGCTATAAGTGTTGATCCACTTCCACCAAATAAATCTAAAACTATGTCTGCATTATTAGTAGTCTTATCTATTGCTTCTTCTGCTAATGCTACAGGTTTTTGCGTTGGATGAAGATATGAACTACTACTATCTTTGTTAATACTCCAAACACTTCCTATTCTTTTTCCACACAGCTCATTTCCTCTATTCCAGACCAATGCCATTTCATAATCAGTTGAAAATGTTTTTTTTAAGTCACCAATTCCACCACCGCCTTTAGACCAAATAACAACATTGTTTGGATAACCAAGAGATTTTGTATTATCAATCCATTTATCTATCACTTTCCATGTAGTCCAAATAAAAACCCAACCACTAGAAAAGACCTCAATTATTGGTGTTATGTCTAATAATTGATCGTCATTTATCAAAACATCAAACTTTTCAGATTTAGTTCTTCCATTTGATTGATAAGAGATGCCATAAGGCGGATCAGTAAAAACCATATCAGACTTATTGCCGTCCATAAGTTTATTCACTGCATCAATACTAGTGCTATCACCACATAAAAGCCGGTGATTACCTAAGATCCAAAGATCACCCTCTTTAGTTATAGGATCTTCAATTAGATCAGGGACTTTATCCTCATCTACTAAACCCTCAGTAGGATCAGCGAGTATGTCGTTTATTTCTTTATCATCAAAACCAAGTAACGAAACATCAAACTCTAAGTCATTTAAATCTTCTAACTCAACCTTTAACATATCAAAGTCCCACCCGGCATTTAGAGCCAAGCGATTATCAGCTATGACATAGGCTTTCTTTTGTGCATCTGTTAAGTAGTCTAAACATATAGTCGGCACAGTATCTAAGTTTAATTTTTGAGCAGCTTGTACCCGACCATGACCAGCAATAATTGTCCCGGTGTCATCTATTAAAATAGGATTAGTAAAGCCAAACTCTTTAATACTGGCCATGATCTGACTAACCTGTTCTTTATCATGCGTCCTACTATTACGCGCATAAGGTATAAGTTCGTCTACTGATTTATATTCAATACTAGGTTTAGTGTTTAAATTTCCCACAGAATGCTCCCGTTTTCTCATAATTCTATACTAAATCTGCCAAAAATCACTAAAAACCCCTGTTTTCTGCGTTAGTTTGCTTGAAGAATGACTAAGAGTGACATTATAATGTTTTAGTAGCCAATAAAGGCTACGCTTTTTAGGAGAGATAGTATGAGATATAGAATAATTTGTTTTGATAACAATGTAGATGTTAAGAATAGTGTTTGCGACATTATGGAGACATCATCTTTAGGTACGGCGTTAATTAGACTGTTAGATTATAAGTTTCATAAAGAAGATTCTTACGGCGAGCCGATTAGCAAAACTGGTTTAACAGTTTTTAAAGATTGGGAAACTAATAAAATTATTTACAATTCAAAGTCAGTTAGAGATTTTGAATATGTTTGTAATAAAAAATCAACTATTAAAACATAGTTTAATTTTTCCGCGAACCCCCTTAGCCGAGTCTTATACTCGGCTTTCGCGGTATAACTAACCCATTTTTATAGGAGATAGAAAATGAAAGACTTCGCACATAAATTACATAGGCCCAAACAACCTAAACCATGGAGTGATGTAGCTAGGGAAATGACAGAGAACTTAATCTTCATAACCTTAGTAGTTTTTAGTTTAATTATAATTACCGGGGCAATAATTTAATGGCACTTATTAAATTACAAGTTACCGATAAAGATAAAGATATTTTAATTAAGGCTTTAGCCGACTTAGGCAAGCCGTTAGTTAAAAAACCAACCCCAACGACTGAGGAAAAGAAAACCTTAGTAGCAGTAGAAAACTTAATAAAGCAAATAGCATTTCAATAGGAGACCAAAATGACTCAGCACAAAGAAATGATTGAAGAAGCAAGACGATTGCTCAACAACGAAAAGCAAAACATCCCATCGCTAGAATGGAACATTGGCGATGATTTTATGTTAGTAAGATATAACGATGGCCCAACCATTAAAAGATTTGATGATAAGCGTAAAAAGGATGTTGTTTTAAATGATTGAGATAATAGGCTTCATATTCGGTATAGGTTTTTCAATTTGGCTTTTAGTAGTGGCGGCAGTTTATATTGCCGTCCGCTTCTTCGAAGACCTTTAATCTTCCTCGGCTACTAGGTCGACTCCTAACCCTATAAGGAGAATATGCTTACGCCCTTTTTTATTCGCCTTACGCAACAACACCCGCTCATCTTCGAGCGCTAACCATATAACTTTCTTCTCTATCAACGAGGTAATGCTTTTACCAACTGTCTTATGGTGCAAGTTAGTCATTTTAGCTAAATAACTAAAGCTATCTCTACACGACATAGATTCCGCCCGGTGGCGCTCACAGACCGCCCACAAAACCAAGGACTCTGCCGCCGTTAAGTTATATAGCTTGTTTGTTCCGATCCTGCGCCTAAACCACTTCCAAACTACCCCCTTTAACTTGGAATAATTCTTATACTTCTTCGCAACGCCGTAACCGATAAAGCCAGTATCCTTTTCCGCTACCTCGGTTGTTATCCACCAGAATTTATCACCCAACTAAGCAACCTCTCTTAGGCTAACCGCCCTTTCTTTGAACCAGCTATCTAGCAACTTCATAGATCCCGGACAAACACTGTAAACGCGCTTTCGCCTATCGCTACCTATATTCTTATTAAGATACTTACGCCTAACAAAATCATCTAAAACATAGCCTACTGTCGACCGACTGCCCAGACTAGCTGGCAGCAACGCAACCAAGCGCTCGAAGTTTAGCCTGTCCCCGCTTAACTCCGCTATCGCGATTTCTAAAACTAAAATAATATTAAGCTGGCTTGTTAGCCACAAGGACATAAAACCTTTCTGTCTTTTCGCTCTACCCATTACCTCTCGCATATTTATCATTCGATCTCTTAGTTGTTTCATATTGCTCCCCGCTTTTTTTGCGAAACCTTATACACATTTACTGTTAAAAATTATCTGTAAAATTTACTCATATTTATTTAGGGAAAATGGGCAACGCCCATTTCTCCCTATATGGTATGTTATGGATATAGGGAACTTCTAGGGTAGTGTTGATACCCTAAAAACTCCCATCTACTACCCTAAATGTTCCCATCTCCTTTATTATTACGATCATATTTAGTCTTATCTTTATGCATTTTAGACTTAGCATGACCGGGTGTTTTCTTCCTTGCTTTTGCCTTATCGCCAAAAATACGCTCCCAGTTATCTTTATATTCTTGTGAATAAGATCCCGGTCTAGGCATGTCCCCTTTACCCATGATGTTCACCTCCGCGTCTTATTGGTTCGTCTAATGGATCATCTTTTGGTGGATAGGCGTTAGCCACTGCCCCGCAATCAAGACACTTAAAACTTAATTTAAGATCAAAACAATCGTTATATCGACTGATATCTTTCTCTCTTTCCAACTTCATGTTGGCATTACAATTAAAACATTTCATTTTGCTCTTGATCCTCCCGGTAACTGTTGAACATCAAACCAACCACATGGATAATTAATCATTTTTTTTACCTCTAGTTTTTATTTCAAAATGGTTGATTTTATTATTATCAACCGCCTCTTTAAACTTTTTCTTTAACTCATCATGGTTAAGGTTAATTGCATCCTCTATAAATATAACTGCCTTAACTGTGTCTTTATCTAACATTAATTCCACTCAAATGGTTTTGCAGCATCTAATACTTCTAATGCCGCTTGTTCCGGTCTCCTGATTAAAGTTTTAGTACTGTAATCTACGCCACCGCTGTTACTTTTAACCAGTGCTGCTTTAACAACACTCATCCTATCGTAATCCATACCCTGTTCAGCGCAAATGCGCTCGCAGGTTTCCTCATCGCTCACCCACATTACCGCACACCACCTAGCGCTGTCTATTATTGCGCTGGCCCCTCTTACTTCGGCTCTATGGCTCATAGCATCATCAGAGTCGTTGGTTAGTGCGCCTTTATTAAGGTGATGTATCGTAATGGTAGCTACGCCTAATCGTGCGCTTATGTTAGCGCAGTAACTACCCCATAGCTGGGAAACTTCGTTGCTCGACGATACACTGCCTGTGGTAAACGCTTGCAGGGGATCAAAAGCTACCATAACCAAGTTTGGAATGCTTTTTAGTTCTTCGGTTATCTCTCTAGCTTCCGGTGTTAAACCCTCTTCTCTTAATAATATTAATGGTTCTTTCATTTCTGGAACGGGTATGACATAAACATCATAAGGCGAATCAAATCTCTTGCCGTCCGGATCTAAAGAATCTATGCGCCTATGCACTTCGGATAAATCATCTTCTGCGCAAAATATTGCGCTTGAACCCCTTTTAAGTATCTTCTTGCCCCACCAAGTGCCACCTGTGGCGATAGCTAAACTAAGCTGTAGTAAACTCATAGACTTGCCACAACCACCCGGTGCGGCCAAGACACCATTTTTAGCGAGGGGAATGAACTGGTCTACTAACCACTCGATTTCGAGAGGAGAGTTTACGAGGTTACGAATGGCATAGCTTTTAATATTAAATTTACTGTCTAATATCTCCGCCTTGACCTGCTCATTCCCTAATTCATTAGCTAAATCGTTATAGTCACCCGTTATAGAGGGTAAACGCACAACACAGTTAGCTATACTGTTACAAACTTCATTCGCTTTAGTGTTACCGACCTTATTCGTATCGTTATCTAAAGCTAAAATAAACCTACACTTATCGCCTATAGCCTCTCTAAGCCTGTTTAAGGCGATATTACAAAAATTAGCACTAAAGACTACTAGGCAAGGAACATTCGTTGCCTGCCAAACTGACGCTCCAGTTGCATAACCCTCTACCACTATTAAGCTATCTAAGTTAGCAAGATCCTGCACCTCGCAACCTATTAAAAAAACATTTCCTTTTATTTCTCCGCCACCTACAAAGCGTTTAGTGTTTTCCTTGTCCGGGAAGATATATTGAAGCGACTTTATTCGTTTAGCTAATGTTCCATTATCATTTTTGGTGATAGAATACACCGGCACTAACAGGTTGCCGTTAGCTTGCTTTAAACCATAACTTTTAACTTTTTTATCCGTAAGGTATTTATGTTCTACAACTTCTTGAGCCGTATTAAATTTTTCTGCAGCATATACGCTAACCTCTTCTTGCTTTATTCTCTTGCTCTCTTTAATCCTCTCTTGTGCTTGATTAAGTTGGGCCTGTAGTTTTACCTTGTCGGCTTGACTAAGTTCTTTCTCGCTGTAACTAGTCATCTTGCCCTCAAACCCGGAGCGCCAGTTACCGAATACACATACCCAAGCATCATCTAGCTGGTTAAATACATACCAACCTGACTGCTCGTTACTTTTGTCCGGTCTAACGCCTGCCGCCGCTGAGACTTTCGTTCGTATTAGTTCCCCGGTGGTTTCTATAAACTCAACTTGTAAACCATGAGTTTGCATTTCAGCGACTAACTCGCTTATGGACTTGCTCTTATCTACAAAAGCAAAGTTTTGATCTATAACTAATCCGTCTTTACCAAAATATTGCGTTAAATCAGTCACTTTTACTCTCACCTGTCTTTGCTTGATGATGAGCGTGGTTTAAATAAGAGCGCACTAATCTATGAACAAAAGTTATTCTTTGTTCTCTAGTCCAGTTATGAAATGGTGTTGTTTTCCAAGCGCCCGTTTTTTGTTGTTCTTCTAAGTAAACTTCTTTGGCTTGATCTAAAGCGTAATCTAATCCCTCGTCGTTTATCTGTGCAAAATTTTTAATGTCTTGCATTTTTTCTCCTCGTTGTATTTTATTTAGGTGATCTAATGAACACCCCCCATAAGTCTTTCCTTGAAATTTGGTGTACATAGGTGCGGCCAACCTGTGGCAGTAACCACATAAGGTCGGCCTCCTATAAGCCAAGTCAAAATTAGAAAGGGATAGCGTCGGAGATCTCCGAGTCATCATCCTTAGCTTCTTTTTTAACCTCTTCTTTAGCTTCCTCTTTAGAAAGAGGCATGCCCCAAGTACGACCATATTGCTCATCTATTTCTAGATAACCTTTTTCGCCCCTAATTAAGTCAGCAGAAACAGTTTTACCTAAAAACTGGTCTGCGCTTTTGATAGAGTTAATACCGGCGGCATTGCCAAATAGTTTCAAAGAAGTTGTGCCTCTTACAACTACATCCTCTTTAGGGTGTTTAAGGGTAAATAAAGAATTAACATTGATAGTAGTTCCGTCTACTTCAAATATAATTTTCATACCCTCCCACCCTTTATCGTTAGCCATCATCTCGTGACCAGCATAGTGAAGATTATATCTCCCCGGTTCTAAAGAACCTCCCCCGCCACTTGATTCGACATCGTTAGTATCAAGGGGTTGCCCCCCGTTATATTGCGTTAAATCTGTCATGTTTTCCTCCATATAAATTTAACATTTAAAAAAACTTATCCGAGGTCATACTCTTCAAAGTCACCTGTGCGATCAATAAGCAGGTCAAGATCCTTAATAATTTCTACTAATTCCTTATTACCACCAAGGGGCAAAATGTGATCGTCTTCCCCGTTTTGTTCCTCGACATGGCTCAGTAAATCTTTAGATTTTTTAAGATAATAAAGAGCCGTATCGTGATTAATAGTTAAAGCCATTAAGATTTATTAATGAGTTTGCCAATCTCTTGCCAAGTTTTCTCGGCGCGTTCAACAAAGTCATCACCCTCTTCTACTACTTCTATAATTTCCGGAAGTGCATAGCGATTTTTTGCAACTGCTGCAGGAGACTCTGTCGTTAGTAGTACTCTCCCGGACTGAACAGTTTTATTGGTTAAACCTTTATTGCCTTGAACCTTAACAGTACCTTTACGATAGTTAAGAAATAAACACATATCCGATGCTTCTAAACATAAAGCGCTGGCGTGTTTATTCAGTTTAAGTTCGTGGCGGTCATAAACCTCAGTTAATGGATCGTGAAAAGGTTTAATTTGGTTATGAGCAATTAATACAATCCTCATCCCCCTTTCATTTCTTAACTTATTAATAAGATCAAGAAACTCTCTCCAGTATCTTTGTGCTTCGGTATAACCACGACCATAACCGAAACTTTCTATAGATTTCTGATTATGCGCTTCGCAAGTTTTAGCGTGTATTAAAGGCTCTAACCAATCTAGACTATCTACTACCAAAGTTCCGTAAGGTAACTTATCTAATTCAACTAAGTATTTGAGATAACCTGTAAAAGTATCGTAATCTTTAGCTAAATCAAAATGCGGTATATCTCTATGTTTAGTTAGTATTCCTAAACCTTCCTCAGTTTGTAAAACTATAGGATCTTTAGAGCCAACCGCCAGTGTAGTTTTACCTAACCCGGACGGGCCATAAAGTATTACTATCGGCTGTTTTGCTTTTGCCTTGGTTTTTATAGCGGATAAACTCATTTCTTCACCCCCTTACTAGGCTCAACAATCTTAGGTTTAGATGTATACATCTGCCTTAAATTAGCTGTCGCATCGTCCATAAGTAGTTTAAATGCTTCTTCCGTAGCAACTACAAATCTAGACACCTCAACTGTGTCCGCCATATTAAGAGACTTTAATGCAGATATTTGTTTATTAAAATAAACAGCTCTTTCTGCAAATGGCCTCGTTCTATCCGTCAGGTCTCTTTCATAAATCTCATGCTCTTTCCCCGACTCATCTGTCCAAGCATAGATTGGTTTTAACTTCTCATTCATAATTACCTCCTGAGTAAGTTTTATATGTTTCGCAAGTGTTGTTCTGTTTAAGCACACAAAACTTGCACCAGTCCCCGGCATGAGCGTTAGGCTTATCGCCCATCGCCTCATCACACGCAGGTTTTAGAATATTTTCCGCCCAATCAATAAGATCGATAGCTTGAATATCCCAAGTTCGTATAAAGCCGTCCTTATGGAACGCTCTTTTGTTAGGTTGCACTACAGTTAGTTCTAAAACTGTATTCTCGTTTCCGTATCTAGAGAGACAGGCTATGGCATAAGACATAAGCTGCTCATTAAAAATAACATTGACGGGCCAAGCGCCTGACTTCAAATCAGCTACTACCATTCTATTATTTTCGCCTAGTATTACTGCGTCAGCCGTACCCCATAAATCGTCATGTATTTCGTTAGCGTAAACTTTTTCTTCTATTAATAATTTTCCGTTTAGTTCTTCGGCGCGGTTTTTTATGTAATTTACATAAACCTCTACTGTAAAAATATCGTCTTTGGTTATCTCAAAACTGTAACCCTCTACCTCAATAGTTTTGCCTAAATAATAATCAGATAAATTTATTCCCTCTAAACGATCCTTTAATAAGGTTTCGCACATTTCATGAATGGCAGTACCTTTAGCCGCTGGTAAAGATGATGTGCTAGGCGCTTCTGCATTAGGTTTAGCAGAATAAGGACACCTTATAATTCTATGAATACTACTCGGTGATAATATCGCGTGTGCCAATGTTGTACTCCTCTCTCATAATTGCCGCCCATAGTTCGGTTGACATAGTCGATGCTATGTTAAAATCTTCTAGGGGAAATAATTTATTTTTATGTGCGTAGACATCCGGGATGGCTACTTTCCAATCTGACCTATCTGCTCTAAACCATAAGCAGGGTAACAGATTTACTTTTAATGCTTGTCTTACTGATTGATCCCACCAGTTTTTTAAGTCTGCTTGCGTAATAGCTTTGCGCCTTTTAACTTCTATAGCGTAAGGCATATAACCATTAGGGGATATTAGATCGTGTCCGCCGCCAAATGTTTGACTGTAATTAACCTCAAGTTTTAAACCTAGCAGGTCATCTATGACATCTATCACTTCTCGTTCTCCTCTTCTCCCCTTGTTCCGGGAATTAATACTCACTAAGCGTGAATTGGTTTTTTATACGACGCGCTTTCTATGGACTCTATTTCGTCTAACGAATACCAAACCTTTTGACCTATTTTAAAATAGCCGGGTGCGTGACCATGCGCTCTTTTATTTGCTAAAGTACGAACAGACACACCCCACCTTTCGCTAAGTTCTTTAGGCGTGATTTTTTTAGTGTCCTCTAAAATATAATTGTTATTCATTGTGCTTAACTCCTGTGGTAAGATTTTACCTCTAATCATTTTAATAATGCAAGTGAGTGAAAGAAACTAATTCAAATATAATAAAGAAATTTTCTACTTAAAAAGATTCACGAAAAATTATTAATAAAATTTACAGATAATTAAGGAGCAAAAATGTCTATAGATAACGCAACAGTAAAAGAATGGGATGCAGCAGTGAGAGCAACAAGAAAACAAGTCGGGGGGATGCATTACAAAAAAGTTCCTAAAGGAATGCAACCAGTAGAATTTAGTTACGCTCATGGCCTCTCGCCTAATTTAACCAATGTAGTTAAATACATAGTCAGAGAGAAAGATGATCGTATAGGCGATTTATTAAAAGCCATTCATTACATAGAGTTAGAACTAGAGTTAGTTCATAAAGTAGATCCCAATGGGAATGTAATTACAGAAGAAGAAGATTCAGAAGAGTTTATACAATTCTGCAGAGAGCAGTATTTTTATTACAAAAGAGATAAAGAGGGAAAATTAAGCTGGTATCAATTTGTCGGTGAAAATTACGACTTATTACAAAAACAATTTAATAAGCTACAAACCGCATAACTTCGTTAAGGGTAAACCATAGGTTAGGTCAACAAAATGCCGTCAGTGGCTTCTCAGAGCCTCGTTTTTTTTTAAAACCGGCAAAATTTAGCCATTCATGTATTTTTTCTGAATATAGTTACCTACTATCTGCGCGTTCTCCATAGAGTCCTCTTCAAATATGTGTGCGTATCTTTGCGTTGATTGTAAGTCCGCATGTCCTAATAAGTCCCCGGTCTCTTCTAATTTACTTAACGACTTACGCGCCCAACTGCCGAAGCTATGTCTTAGGTCGTGCATTCTTACATCTTCTATCCCGGCGGTTTTTCTTATACTCTTCCACATCCTAGCCGGCTCTTTAATACCAAAAATAGTTTCTGTATCTCTAGGTATAGAGTTAATAATATTTAACGCTTGGTTAGATAAATAAATAACTCTTGGCTTGCCGTCTTTATCAGTTTTATGTTCTTTAAGAATAATTTTATTTATATGTAAATCGCTCCACTTAGCTTTACCCAGTTCGCCTTTTCTTGCACCGGTTAAAATACATAACCAAATAAACTTAATAGAGTTTGGATAGTCTGTACTTTTTGCTCTAGCGTTTAACTCATTAACCAAGTTATTTAACTCTAACTGGCTTAAATATCTTTCGCGTTTTTCTTCTTTATTCTTTTTAACAAAAGTAGCTGGATTAACTTCTGTTAAAGATAAAGCTATAGCATTATTAAAGGTGGCCCGAACAAGATCCACAACTCTATTAGCAGCATATTTATAATTAACAGATATATCATCATGCATTCTTTTAATATCACCCCTGTTAATATCTTTTATTTTTTTACTGCCGATTGGTTTATCAATATACCTGTCATACATTTTTTGCATATCATCAATACGCTTAACACCTCTATTACGACAATCTATTAAATAAGATTCAAATATATCTTTAAAAGTTTCGCCTAACTTAGCCTCTCTGCGATCCTGCATGGGATCTTTGCCCCTAGCTATATCGCCCAAAAGCATATAAGCCATATCCCTAACAGCGTTTATTGGTAGATCCAAAGACGCTATTTTCATTTCGGTTTTTTTACCGGCTATCCTGTAGTAAAGATAATAACCAGTTTTAGTTTTTCTTAGTTGTCGTATGTCCCGGTCGACTTGATATCTTGCCATTTACTGCTCCTTATTAAATGTCTTATTCCAAAGTTTTCACTTGCATTGCGCAAGTTAATTATTTTCTTTTCGAAGTCTGTATAGGTCTCCCAATATATAACCTCTGTTCTTGTTCTTCCGCATCCCTTACAACGATCATCGTCAGGCATAACGCTGGTAGAACAAACTCCGATACATGGATTATCTGCAACGCTCACACACTTACCTAAAGTTTTAGATAAAGATATAAATTTTCCAGTTTCCGTTTTCATAGTAGTTGTAATCCATCCGCCACCCATCCGCCAAAATAACAGTAACAAGTGTGAATGATTATTACCTCTGTCATAGATTATATTTCTAAAAGAGTCAAAAAAGCAAGGAATTATGCGGGTAAAATGATTAAGTGTGATGTGTAGTTATTTGTTAAGATGTGCGGTTTAGAAAATCCCAAACCAGGTGCGCTACCAGACTGCGCTACTCCCCGAACCGCAGTTTCAAGCCAAAAATAAGCCTAAAACCAGTTATGAAAAATTACTTATATATACTAATCCGCCAGCTATCCGCCAAGCTAAACTATGTCCGCCATAGCTAAGTTTAAGCTGTCATGTGAGTTTAAATTTTTCATTATTTCGTCCGATATAGTAATTGATCCTTTTTGGCAATTAAAAGGTAAAAAGTAAATGGTATTGTATGGAACAGATATTAAAGCAAAAACATCTATACTATTTTTTTTATATCTTCGGCTTTTACTATGAGATCCTCTGCGCAGATCAAATCGCCAGCCAATACCACCTTTTTCTATTCCGGTTCTAGTTTTAACTTGGCATTTATATAGTTTGCTATTCCACTCAAATATTACATCGGCTTCTGCTGAATGAGGTACGACCACAACTGTATCGCTAACTTTTGCTAAAACCGAAGCCGTTAAGAATTCGCCACTACGACCAATCCTCTCGGTAGTTCTTGACATAGCTTATTCGTTTAATAAGCCTTTTTGAGTGTAATCTTCTTCTATAATTTCTTGTATTTGATCTGATGAAAAACCAATGGCAAGTAATACTGATGTTGATGCTTGCAATGGTTGTCCTGAGTTCATAGCAAAATCTCTAACGATTTGTTTTGTTGCTTTGCTAGACATAATGCCCGAAATTGTTTTAGGTAATAAATAAGCACCTGCAAATAAACTAGCACCAGTTGAAACATCCCCGGTAACAAAACCACCACCAGCACCTAAACCTAAAGCTGTAAAAAGTTCTCTTACTGCATTAGCAGAAGCAGTATTTGAAAAGTTTACTGTTTTATTTGCTTCTTTAAATCCTTTTGCAACCTGATCAACATCATCTACTTTAGTTCCTAAAGATTGTATTGTTACAGGAAGTTCTCCTGTTGGCCCTTTTAATTTATTTAAGTTAGTAACAGTTTTACTAATACTTAGATCGCCTGCTGTATCTCTAGTTAAATCATAAAATTGTTTTTCACCAATAATTTTTAATTGATCTACATTTCCAAACTTTGGAAGAAAAATTTCGTCTAAAGTTCTGTTATAAACAGACGGCTCAGTTGTTAAACCATTAACAACTTTATCGTAAATTTTTTCGCTAGGAAGAAGGTCTTTACCACTATTTCTAGAAATAATTGGTTTAATTTGTGTATCTAAAACATTTATTCCTTTTTTATAAAAGTCGTTGGATAGTTTTGCATATTTTAATGCATCACCACCAATGCTTTCAGCGGCTTTAAACATATCATCAGTTAAAGCGCCATAGAGTTCTTTTAAAGCGGCTTGAGACGGAGAAGTACCAACTACAAAAGTGCCTTTTAGCTGTCTGCCTATTTCGGATCTTAAAGATGCAATGTCTTTGTAAGATAGTTGTACTGGCCCATCACCAAATACTACTTTTAATTTATCAGCAAAGTCTTTACCAAATACATCACCTAGTTCTTTGTTATTAAACTTAAATTCACTTTTTCTTAAAACTTTTTGTAAACCGGGTAAGTTAAATACATCGTTGGGGTTAATATACTGACCTAGCTTGTTATATAAAGCATCTGATCTTTGCATAAAATCTGTTTCAAATTTTCTTGCAGCATTTAGAATAATATCTCCAGCAGCTTCTTTGCTGTATTGACTACCTAAAGAAGTTAAATCATCTACCGCAGTATTAAGCTGGTTAATTCCATCTGTATAAGACTTAGTAATTGAAGATCCACCAGTAGTAGCAGATAAGCCACTTTCTATTTTGGCAGTATTTTTTCCACCCGTAACACCTAAAGGTAAATTATCAATGCCAAGGTTATCAGCTGATGTTTGTATAGCTTTAGAGGTAGCGTTATTAAAAACTTTATCAAAACCTGTTCTTAGTAATTGTCCTCCTTTAGCTATTGGGAAAGGTGTAACGGATTCTATAGTGCCTTGAAAAGCTAAGTCTCCTGCATACTCGCCTGCTGTTCTTGTATCTTCTGTGTCTTCACCAAAAAACTGTCTTAAAGCTGCATCGTAAAGTTCGCCAGCCATAACAGAAGTTGTTGCACCACCAACCGCAACTCCAACAGGAACACCTGCAACAGTTGGAGAAGCAACTAAACCACCCGCAGCCATTCCCGGAATAGATCCTATTATTTCAGATGCAATTCTTCCATATTCTAGAACATCGCCAAAATCAAAACCTTCAGGGTTAAACAAAGTTTTTTGACCAGTGCTAGGGTTTTTAAAAATATAATTACCTTCACCAAAAGGAAGAGCTTCGGGATAATATTTTCTTATAAGTTTTAATTTATCTTCGGGTTTTTTATATGCGCTAATAGTTGCTCTAATTTTATTAGGTGCGCCTGTTTCGATATCTATTTCACCGGGATCAAAAGTTAAAGTACCTTGTGGTAAGGGTGGTGTAAAAACAGCGCCTGTAGGTAGAGGTGGTGTGTCTTCCATATTACTGCGCTGGAGTTCCATCGTCTTTGTAAACCCATTGACTTCCGTCTTGACTTACAACTATTTCTCTGCCGTTTAAATACTGTTTCTTTGGTTGAGTCTTTGTTTGTATTTCAACTGGATCTTGTCCTAATTCTTTTAAACCTTTATTTTTGTTTTTCAATGCATCAGTTCTTAATTGTCTAAGTTGTAATAAAGTTCCTTTGTTGCCATCTTTTAATAACTGTTTTATCGATGTTGGATTACCTATCCAGTTTTCTAATAAACCCAAATCAGGCCCAGCTAAAACACCAAGTTCTGCATAGTTTTTTAACTCTAAAAGTACTGAGTTATATGCACTGTCTACCTCTGCTAAATCTTTTCCAAAAGTTAAAACACCGGGATCTACTCTTAAAATTACCTCTTCCAGATTGTTTAAAACATTTACAACACCATCTACAATATCAATATCTTTTTCTAAAAGTTTTCTTCTTTCTGTTGATATACCAATTTTTTCAGTTACACCTCTATCATCTGTAGCTGTATCTGTTGATGTGTCGGTTGTATCTACAGGCGATTCAACTGCTTCTGTAGAAGTTGGCGCAGAATAAATATTAGGATCTAAACCGGGTACTGTTCTTGTTACAGGTAGACCTTGCTCGTTAATATAAGTGCTAGTTTTAGGTTTAGTAAGCTGGTCGTATGCTACTTTATATGTTGTAGAATTTCTAACTTCCGGATTATTTTTTCCCTCTTCTAAAATATTTAAGTACTGTGCGGGTAAACTAGTTCCCTCAAAAGTTCCACTTCCCATGTTTTTAGCAACCGCAGTTCTTGCAGTATCAACACCAAGCAAATCAACCATGCCTTGATATTGTTGTCCTTGTGGTGATTTTAAAAATTGTTGAAATTTTTCGTCTTGTATTCTTTTATCTTTAACGGCTTGCTGAGTAACCAGTCTCTGTTGAACCTGTCCCATACGAGACGGATCACCTGACCTCTGTGCTGCTCTAATAGAAAGTCTTTGCGCTAAATCTTGTAAGCCTTGATTTTGTCTTTGCTGTCTTTCCTGCTCGGTCATTGGTGCGTTAGGATCGTACCCTGCAAAACCAACTAAACCGGAAGATATATTGTTTTTAAAATTGTCAAATAAAGCCATATTAATTAACCAAATATGCTAGGAAAAGCTGTTTTTAAATCTGAGTAAGTACCCAAAGTTGATGCAGCTTTATCTAGTCCGCTAGGCGAATATGATTGTGTTGTAGTAGATTGATTAGGCATACCAAACACAGCGCCTGATAATAAACCAAGTTGCTGAGGCCCATAATTAAGAGCGCGTATAAATTCGTTATAACCTGCATCCATACCTGCTTGCTGTAGTCCTTGCTGTTGAGCGCCAGCACCTGATAATAAACCAAGGTTTCTATATTGATCACCAAGCTGGTTATTAAGTAAGTTTGCTCTAAAACCTCTGTTTTGAAAATCTCTTGCCATATCATTTTGTGCAAGTTGTGTTGCTTGATTGAATCCTGACTGTCTAAGGTTACTAGATGTTCTAGCGGCAGCATCTGCAAAGTTTTTATTTGTTTCAGCTTCTAATAAAGCAGAACGAGATCCACCAAAAGCGCCTGCACCGATTGCCCGGTCTTGATCACTTTGTAATCTAATTTGTCTTGCTCTATCTAAGTCATTTAAAGACTGGTTAATTACCTGTTCATTGTATGGGTTTTGATAAGCGCTAATATCGGTATTAAGTAAACTTGGTGCTTGTTGATTAGCTAGATCATTTAACCCGGTCATTGGGTTATATTCCATTGATCGATCAAATAGGCTTCTTGTTTGATCAAAACCTCTTAACTGATCAGGATTAAACCCGGCAACTCTTGCGCCTGTATATGGTACAAAAGGCTGACCGGCTATGCCTTTAGACCTATTATATAAGTCCTCGTACATTGCCATCTGTCTTGGATCTGATGCAACGGATGTTGAAGATCCACCTTTATCACCACTAAACGCAGATTTTGCCGCACTTGCTGCTGTGATACCTGCTATAACTGTTTCTATTCCCATTATATTTACCTATAAGTCTTTTTTTATTAAGTAAGCATCTTCAAAACCTAAGTGCTTAATTTTTCTTAGCCAAGATTTACGACCACCGCCATAAAGTCTTTTGCATCCATTATTTCTTGCAAAATGTTCGATGCTAGGCAACATTTCTTCTAGCTCTGAATAATCACCACCGCAGAAAATTAAATTTAATGCTTTAAACTGTGGGTATTCAGCAAAACCTGTGACCATAGCAGACTTTTTACCTGACCACAGATGGAATAATCCATGTCTTATTTTATCCTCTACATCACTAATTGTATAGGAATCTTGAGTGTCAATAGCTTTATCAATTAAATGTTTACACTTTTCCCACTCTATTTCCCAGTCTTCCTTACGCGACTTGGGTGGTAGAGAGGTTTCCGCTATTGTCGACTTCAATTCTGTACTTAGTTCCATTTGGACTCACTAAAACGACTTCTGTTTGATCGCCACCATTAGCTTCAACTCGTTCGCCTTTTTTAAAACTTAAACCATCTCGGTATTCTATTTCTGTTACTAAGTAACTCTGATACTGAGGACTATAAGTTTCACCGGGTTTAGTTAAGGCTCGTCTTGCCATTACCTACGCCCTCTGTTGCGTAAATTAAGTCTTATTTTACCAACTTTAAAATCTTGTGTGGTAGTTCCTGTAACTGTCATAGATACTTGTCTACCTGTAAATCTCGCGTCTGTGTAGCCATCGGTTTCAAAGGTAAATGATCCAAAGTCTTGTTCTGCGCCTAAAGGTGTAAATCGACCTTTAAAACTAATAGTTACACCCGGAAGAGTATTAGCTTCTTCGTCCGGAATAATTTGATTACATTGAACATAGTTATCGCCATTGCCTATTTCAATCGGGCCACTTGTTGCAAAAGGTACGGCAGAGCCAATTCCTGTTGAGTTGCTTAGTGTTGTGCTTTCATGCTGATAGACAAAACCATCGCCATCACAGGCAATAGGAAAGTCAAATACGCCTTGGTCAATCCAACAACCTCTGTTCATAGATCCTATAGACCAAGTATTCTCTGCGTAGTTCCATATAACATATTTACTAGGCGATGAGAAAGAAGTTGGAAAGAACCACCAAATTTCATTAAAGTTTGAGTTATGTCCACCACATGAAACCCTACGGAAGTTATATTGTAAGTTGTCATAT
>Ga0070747_1000503_pt1 | contig 19431 bp, 31 predicted proteins | sample VirMetDEL_Mar_31_FD_77321 | JGI IMG/M metagenome (GOLD analysis project Ga0070747, IMG submission 77321) | Aqueous microbial communities from the Delaware River and Bay under freshwater to marine salinity gradient to study organic matter... | ecosystem: Environmental > Aquatic > Marine > Coastal... | reverse complement strand
CACCTGTAGAACCATTTATTGTTGTTGCCATTATTTAACTCCATATATTTCTGCTGAACCAGCATCAAAAGTTTGTCCTTCCATTGCTATAGTTATAGCACCACTTGTTACTGCTCTGTAATTAGTACCTAAATTATAATAACCACCTGTTGTTGGTATATTATCAAATGTGCCTGAACCAGATGTAGTTGCTGTTGATTGCAACCAAGTTTGATTAAAAACATTAGTTCTTAAATCAAATCTAAACCATGCCCATGTACCTGAAGCTGCTGGAACTGCACCACTTGTATTTATAACTGCATCACCATTAAGTCCTACTTGAAAATCAGCAGAACCTCCAGAGCTTACATTGTCAGTAACAATCCAAATTTGGTCATATAAACTAAAATTTTGAGCAGCTAAAGATTGGGTTGTTCCACTTGTAGTTGTTAATGTTCCTAAATGAGTTACTCCACCACCAGCTGGTGTTGCCCAAGCATTATCACCTCTTAAAAATGTAGTTGCACTTGCTGTGCCTGTAGCCGTTAAATCAGCTAACACAATAACATTATCTTGTACTAAACTAACTCCGGTAGAGCCATTAACTGTAACTGCCATTTCTTTCTCCTAAATTATATTGATACTAACCAAGAACTACCTGATGGTATCGTAACTACAATACCTGAATTTATCGTAATTGGTCCTACACTATGTCCATTTGTACCTGTTGTCATTGTGTAATTTGCTGTAATTGTTTGTGTGTTTTCATATATTGCACCACCTGCTGATGCACCACCACCGATTGAACCCCATGCACTATTTGCATAACCTTCAAATTCATCTAACTCAGAATTATATCTAAGCATTCCTTCACCAGGAGAACCTGGTCTTTGAGCTGTTGTGCCTGAAGGTGTAGTAATAGTACCTGTACCACTAAATATTAAGTTGTTAGGAACGACTGCAGTGCCAGCATTAAAAGTAACCTGGTCTCCTACGGCATCACCTAATATAGTATTTCCTGTAGCTTCAAGAGAAGTAAATTTACCTGTGCTCTCTGCTGTATTACCAATAGGACCTGGTGTAGCAAATCTTGCTGTAAAGCCTGCGCCTGAAACTAATCCTGAAGCTGAAAGAGTTGTAAATACACCCGCGCCCGTGTGGTGAGAGTCTGTTACTACAACATTTGTACCATCTTGATATAAAGACATAGAGGTACTAATAGGTACCACAATACCTGTACCAGAGGGAGTTTTTACTGTCACCGCAGTAGTGGAAGCATTATTAACTATATAGTTTTTACCATTTGATAAGAGTGGAACTATTAAATTTGATGAACCCCCAGAACTTCCAGTAAGATTTAGTCTTAGGTGACGGGCAGTTTGCGAGGCGTTGGATGAAGTGCTCCATGTAAGCGTAGTATCTGTACCCGTAACTGCTTGAGTGACAGTGCCTACAATTGCTTCTTCTAGAGCCGTACCTAGATTGGTATTAGTGGTTGTACCCCAAGTACCGTCCTGTTCGCCGGTTCCTATAAGTTCAATCGATAAATTTGAATATGTTGACATAGTTTATTCCTTATCCTGTAACTATCTCTGTCCAATTAGGGACTTGAGTAGTATCTATTATAACCCAATTAGGGCTGTTAATGGTAGGGGCATACCCTGCTAGTGTTAATGCGCCAGAGGCGGGCCTTCTTACTTCTCCTATTAATTCTGTTGGAGCATAACCTTGTAAAGCTAATGCTCCTGAGCTGGGTTGTACTACTAGCCCTTCAGTTCTAACTGCTACAATCCCTGCTAGTGTTAGCGCTCCTACACCCGGAGTTATTACTGTACTACCAACTACACTAGGTGCATGTCCTGTTAAGACTGCTGCTCCTACACCCGGAGTTTTAAACACATTATTTTGTTGTATTACTTGAGGAGCTATTCCTGCTAGTGTTATTGCTCCTGCGGGTGCTGCTGCTACTATTCCATCTATTAAGACCGGTACTGCTCCAGCTAGTGTTACTGTGCCTACACCAGGTGTCAGCCTTTTGTCTTCTATTACGGTTGGTGCAAATCCTGCTAAAGCTAAAGCTCCTACACTAGGAGTGACAGCTTGTCCTCTTACTAAACTTGGTGCAAAACCTGCTAAAGCTAAAGCTCCAACACCTGGAGTTATAATTGCACCTGTTGATACTGATGGAGCTATACCCGCTAAGGTTAAAGCACCTACGCCAGGCGTAATCTCAATTTCAGTCATGCCCCAAGGGCCTGAACTCCAGGTACTGCGTCCCCAGCCGGTAGCCATAACTAGCCCCTTAAGTTAACGTAAATATGCCGGTTGCAGCAGGTAGAACAGTTAATGTATTAGGGCTAGTTACTGTAAACTGTGCACTAGATAACTGACAGAAACATAAAAGTTTCCCAGCAGCTGCTCCAGTTGAGTTACGTAACACCGCATATCTAATATTAGTTAATGACGCACCCGAAGCAGTAAATGCTACTCCAACTGCAGACATTGTAAATTTATATTGTTTAGCTGATGCTCCTACTATCCATTGACCAGTTGCGGGTACTAAATTTTTACCACCGGTTACATAGCCACCTGTAGCTGCAATTTCGTTAGTTACCGAAGTTAAAGCACCGCCGCCGCCATAAGCTGATAATGTAAATGTAGATGCATTACTAGCACTCGTAAATAGCGCCATCTTAAAGACTCCTGCACCTAATGTAATAGTCCCGTTTCCTATATTTTGTTTGGCACTATTGTATAGTTGCCATGCTGTTGCTGCCATGTTAAATCTCCTTAATATCGGCGTATGACGCACCGGTTTCTAAAATATGATGTAATAAACCCCCGTATATTTCTAGCTCAATTTCATCACCCATCATTCTAATAATATCAATAAACTCTTGAGCTTGTGATACCATCCAAGGGTTACAGTTAAATATTTTACCGCCCACGTTTACGGGTACTACTAACTGTCCATCATTTTCATTCTGTTCATATGCGTGATGCTTATCTTCTTCTATACACGAATCACATCCAAATAAATGGAATCGTTTAAATCCTAACATTCTAAATAACGGTATAGCCCTTAATAAAACTGTTGACCCCCCTGGTACTGGGTGCCATGTTTCATATTGTTTAGCTAATATCTCATTAAGGTCATCTGCCTGCGTATGCCATAAATATGTTCTATCTTTAGGTAATCCTTCAAAACATAGGGGATTACACTGTGAAGCTAAAAAATATTTGCAGTCGTCTACGACCGGTTTGGTAAATCTTGCATTAAATTCTCTTGCATCCACCATGACCATAGCAGAAGGAGTTAAACCATTGTCAATACACCATTTATAGGCATTATTAATAGTTATAAGTTTAACACCTTTTTCCCGTAATTTCTTTATTTTTTCAACATGTTGTGGTAGAGACGGACCTCCTCCTACAATCATCACTTCAATCTCATTAGTGCTATGTGGCTGAACCTGTAGATAACCTTGCTTAATATTGTGTTCTACATTTTCTTTAATCTTATCTATATCAGTATTAACCTTACCAATATCAACTATATCTTTCCCATCCATCCACGAGCTTACATAAAACATACATCCACCATCAAGTTCTTTTGACCAATGAATAATACATTTTCTATCTCTAAATTTCTTTAACCACCATTTATAATCGTGTACGCTTAAATGTAACTTATGTCCTACCAAAACTCCCATTGCATCATCAACAGTAGAAATATGAAAAAATACATGTTGTGCTGCTTCTAAACAATTATCTAATACTTTATCTACATGATGAGGTCTAATATGCTCCATCACATCTGTGCAATAACCATACGCTGCTTTAACAGGTAGTGGTTCAGATAAATCTGCTTCTACAAATTTTAATACATGGCTTTGTGTTTTTAACATTGGTACTATATCTGCATCTAAACAATTAGGTGCAAAGTCAACCAGAGTTACATCCATGCTACCAAAAAACGCAAGGTTCAACCCTCCACGTCCTGTACCACATCCTAAATCTAAAACACTCGCCCCTGCTTTAGGTTTAGCTTGAGCTAAAAATTCATGAGATATTTTTTCACCAGGAGACACTTTTCTATACTCTGGCATTTCCCACATCATCTTATATAAATCTTTTTCTAAAGGTCTTACGTTTTCTACTTTTACTTCTGGTGCATCGCTTATTATTCCAGCTTGTCCTGTCATGTTATCCCTTTCTATTCAAATCGAATAAGAGCTTCAGTAGCATTATTGCCTGGAAACTCAATGGTTAATGTTTCATTATTTACTGTTTTATCTCCGCCAAAATCTAAAATAGCTACAGTGTATTGTAAACCATTACCTCCAGTATCTCTATAGATAACGGCTCCTCTTGCTGTAAATGTAGATGCAGCCCAAGAAGTATTTCCAAAATTAACATACCCTACTACTGGGTCAAAAGAAAATCCAGGGGCAGATACAACTAAAGTGTTTCCGCCTGCAGTATACCCTGCTCCTACAACTTCATTGGCGGTATCATAAACTACATCTGTATTACCCGGACTTGCACTTGCTGCTTCAGTATAAAGAGCTATCTTGTATGTTTGAGTAGCACCAAAATTTAACTCCCCTGTTAGTGTTAAATATTTTAGTCCAGTAGTTAATCCTTGTACAATAGTTCCCATTATGCAGGCCCTCTACTACCCTTAACGGGTATTCTAGATTGACCACTTCTGTAAGCATCACGAGTATTTTTACCTTCGCCAAGACTTAATAGTTCTACCATAGCCTCATTATATCGTTTATCTAACATGCCCATTTTCTCTGCGTCTGTCATTAGGTAAGTATTCGCTTCCAACAACGACCCATAAAGTAAAGCGGTTGAGTAATTATCACCCAGCCAAGACTGACCACTAGCGGCAGTAGTAATAGATTCAGGATAAAAAAAGTAATGAAGCTCAGCACCATAACCTGTATCAGGTGTAGGACCGAGTATAAATGTTTCATCATCAAAGACAGCATAGTATTTAGGTTTCCCATAATGTGCGACATCAGTATCAGGGAAAGACTCTCTAATAAAATTAACGTCTTTGTTTAAAAGAAAAGTGTACTCATTTGTTGTATTATCTATAACAGCTAAACTATAAGTAGCTAACCAATCTAATGGTACATTTAAATATTTATTACCAAATGTAATAGTCCCTGTATCATTTCTTCTAAGGTCAGGTAAATTAACAGAGTTAAATATTCTATTCTCTGCTTGAGTAATAAATGTATTTACATCGACTGTAGGGTACGAGTTTTCAGTATACGACTCTATTTGAGCCACTAATTCTGCGTAAGTCATTGCTTATCCTTATACTAGTGGACCGCGAGCTTTAGTGCCTTTAGTAGCTGCACCATTACCACGAGTTTCTACACCGGTTGTTTTAACATTTTTCTCTGGATAGCCAGCAAAATTAGGTACAGGTACATCTTGAGGCTGTGTGTAAATACCATCAAATTTAGGCTTTCTTGTTTCGTTTTCTTTAGACATCTCTTTCTCCTAGGTTATTGTTATTGTAAAAGTTCCCACTACTCCTGGGCTTACTAAATTATTAGGTGTTAATTCGTTAGCTGGAGGTCTTGCTCCGCCTACAGGGTCCCATCCCCATTGTATATCTCTTGACCCTGTTATGTTGTTGTTATTAAAACTTTGGTCAGGTCTAGGATTCCTTACAGCTTGTGGGTCACTTACAGGATACATTCCTTGTAAGTTTTGTGGCTGGTCAGGGTTCCAACATTCTGTACATGCTAGTATATTCGTTTGTGTCGTTCTTACAAATAAACTTTTTAAAGTCTTTAGCTTAAACTGAAATCCACAGACATCACAATCTGCAATAGCGTTCTTATTAGTTGTAAACTTATTGCCCATTATTTACTTCTTTCCTTAGCTCTAGTTTTACCTCGAAGGGCAATGCCATCCATTTTACATTTTTTAACCATTCCACCTTTTTTCATACCTGGGTTTGGAAGCTTTATATTAGTAGGCCCATATATATATTCCTCTTCAGCCATTTCTTCAAGCATTTGTTTCTTAGTTTTTTTAGCAAATTCTGCATCCTCTTTTCTGTTGCGAGCGTCGCGTCGTCCCCCTACTAATCTTTCTTTTCTTGCAGTCCTTGCATCATCAAATGCATCTTGGTTAGCCCTTTGCTTAAGCTGCTTGTTCGTCATCTTTTTACCAGCTCCAGTGCCTTTAAGTTTTTTTACAGCTGCTTCTAAAGCTGCCTTTCCTAATTCGTATTTTTTCTTGAGCCCCATTTTATTTTCCTTTTAAATATTGTCTGTCTTTAATTACTAAACCGCCTTCTTTTAATCCGGGCATTGGATATTTAGCCTCTGCTTCTCGAAAAGCTTTTTGAACTGCTTCAGCCTGTTTCATAGCAGCTTCTTCTGCAGCAGTTTGTTTACCTAATTTTTTAGCACCTTTTTTAAGGCTCTTTTTGCTTAATGCTTTTCCCGCTATTTTAAGAGGGATACTTATTGCTGCTACCATCTTATTTTCCTTTTAAATACTGTCTGTCTACTATTACCATTCCACCTTCTTTGAACTCGTAAGTAAGAGTTCCTCCATAGCCAGTCACATCACCATCATCTCCCCACGGTCCCTGAGCTGCCCATCCTTGTACATAAGGTTCAAAAGTAACATTATCTCCAATAGGAACTCGTGCTGTTGCACGCCCTCCGCCCCCTATTGTACCTTTTTTTCGTCCCCCTCCGCCTTCAAGTTTTAATGAGGATTTTCTTTTTTTCTTTTTATCAGACATAAGAACTTCTTGGTGTTATGGAGAGTGTAGCTTTTTCTCTATCTTCTGTAGATGCGAGTAGCCACTGTTCTTCATATTCTGCTTTTAACATTTGTATTCTTGGTGCTGCTTCTGGTATTTTTATAGATAAGTAATAAGCAAGTCCTGCAACTAAGCAAGGTAGAAATCTAAATGGTACGTGTTGTGTATTTACACCAGTACCTGCATCGTCTAATCTTTTTAAGAACCAATAGACAAAAGTATAACTTGCGTCATTAGGGATAGGCCACATAGTAACTGTTGGAATTTCTGCTTGTCTGTCAAGATAGATTTGTATCGGTCTGCCCGTGTCGTTCTTACTTGGGATAGATGCATAAGTAGGATTTGACACCCTAGTAATAGCTATGTCAGACTGAGTTGTTCCTGTCCCAGTTCTTATGACTTGGCTCATGAGGTCAATGGTCGTTGCGGGCAAATTGTAAGTGGCTGTCCCTGCAACCAACGGTATAGACCCTGTTTCTACAGTCCATAAGTTGATTCCTCGGTTAGCCCATTCAATAGTTAATAAGTTCAAGCTACGTGTAGCTGTTCTTAAATCATATCCTGTTCTTAACTCTGCTCCGCATCTTTCAAATGCTTCTTCAACAAGCAAGTTTAAATCTAAATTAAAGTTATGAGTGTTCGTTGTAGCCATTATTATTTACCTTTAAGATATTGTCTATCTACGATTATCATTCCACCTTCTTTTAATCCTTTTTTGTTATCTTTAAATTTCTTAACATCACTTTTATATTGAGCGTCCATTTTTTTGCTGATATCTTCTTGTCTTTTTTTATAGCTTTTTGCACCCTTTAAAGCCGCTGCACCTATGGATTGCATGGCGTTTATCTCTTTATTAGTAGACCCCCCTTCTTTCATAAAGCCCATTTTTTCACGGACTGGAGTAGGTAATTTACCTAAGCTTTTTTTCTTGTCTTCGGGTACTGCTTTTAACATACCACCTTCTTTCATTTTTTTAGGAAACCCCGCTTGCATATTTTTATATGCCTTAGAAGATACAGTTGATTCACTTTTAGGTCGTGAAGTCCCTGCTTTTTTTCTTGCATTTATATTTGCATATAGTCCTTTACTTGCCATTATTTTTTCCTTTTATTATACGAAGAACATGTTCTTTTTTTAGTAACCGTAGAGGGGCGTGACAATACCTTACTACAACATTTGCTTGGCATTATAATCCCCATTCCACGAGAAGCTCTCATCTATCGACCAAAACTTCCTTGTTTACTAGGTCTTTTAGGTCTTCTAGTAACATTTTTATTTCTAGGTTTAGGTGGTTTTGCTACCATAGAAGTCATAGTAGGACGACCTGGGCCTTTACGCCTCGTACTCGTAGGTTTGTTTTTATTATTAAAAGGATTAGGAGCGTTAGATTTATTTCCAGGTTTTGGAGTTTTACTCTTTGCCTTTAATTTTTTCTTCAGCGTATCCATTTGTTTCTTTTGTTTTTTCTTTAGCTGTACAATTTCTATTGGTGATGTACCGCTTACATATTCTCCTCGAAGTGCCATTTCAATTCCCCTTAAACGTGACGACCGCGTGTGTGGCCTTGTTGAGCAATACCGTCTGCTCGTTTAGATGCATTACCGCGACCTTTAACAGTCCCGCCTTTTTTCATAGCTTTGCCTTTAGCTTTCATTTTAGCTGAAGAGCCGCCGGTTCTTGCTAGCATACCACCTGTTTTCATACCTCTAGATTCATCTCTACGAGATTTCATAGATTGAGATTTAGTAGCTTCTTTGCCTCTTCTCATACCTAATGACTCATCAAGTCTAGAATTAGCGCCTTGTTTAGTAGGTCTTTTAGCTGCTTTACCCATAGCTCTACCTCTAGCATCTGCCATCTTAGCTGGAGAACCTTTTAGTTTACCTGCTGCCATAGCTCTACCTTCTTTATCAGCCATCATACCACCACGTGCATAGCCCACTTTACCGCCAGCTTTTTTGTTTTTAATCTCCCTTACTACGCGTTTCTTTTCATCTCGAAGATTTCTTTTGCCTTTAGTAGTGTATCCTTTTTCAGAATCAACTCTACCTAATTCTTCAAGCTCATTCATACGAGAAGTGTTACCACCTTTTCTCATTTTTTTAACCGTACCACCTTTTTTCATCATAGCGCGACCACGTGCATCCGCCATCATTCTAGGGTCATTAGCATAACGACCAGTCGCCATAGCGCGACCTTCTCTATCTGCCATTCCACCCATGTTCATTTTTTTTACTGCTTTTTTCATGTCTTTCTCCTTAGTGAACTCTCGTCCGATTGATTGTTTAACACCTACTTTCTTAGCAAACTTAGGGTTATTAGCCACCGCCTGCATAAACTTTCCTTGCTTCTTACTTACTACGGGCATCGTTAATTGCCTTCTTATGCTTTTTTGCCTTTCTGTTTGCTACCATTTTTTGAATAGTTTTAGTCTCATAGATTCTAATACCGGTCCAAAGAATAGTGAAGAGTGCAGCTAAGTGAGGGAGCCATGTTAGTAAGGTTCCTACCGCTGTGAATATAGACGCAAAGTCTAATAAGTGTTTCGTCGAATCATCCATGTTTAACATTTCCATCGTTTACGTGCCTGTCTAAGTCTAGAATTAGGGTCTTTAGCAGCTTTAGGAAATTTCTTAGCTTGTCCTGCACTTCTAGCACAAAATGACTTACGTCTCTTTGCATCTTTAGAACCTGCTTTTACTTTCCCTGTTACAGCTGTTTTAAGTTTACTACCTGGGTTTGCTTTCCGATAAGCTTTAACACCTTTCGTTGTCATCCCAGCTCCTGTCTTAGTCTTTCTAAAGTTACCTGACTTTACAGAAGTTTTTATCCCCATTCCTCTTTTTTTTGCTGTTACCATTATACACAATCTCCAAGTGCCTCAAACCAACGCCTAAGTTCTTCTAGGCGTTTCTGTTGTTCGGTTGGTTTGGGTTCTTCATCCATTATTATCCACAGAATAGAGTGTAATCTGTTATGGCAGTAGCAACTACCACACCAAAGTCATTTTGTTGTTGACCTGTCAGAATACCTTGTCCAGGTAATGATAAGAATTGAGTTAGTGTAGCTCCTGCTGGTGTAGTGACATCTAGTACATTGTCAGCTATTCCAGGAGTAACTGTAGTTGGAGTTCCAGGAGTAACTGTATGAGTGTGTCGGTCTATCTTTAAACTTCCCGCTCCAGCTCCACCTAATACATAAAAGCCTTTAACTCTACAACGAGGTAAAGCTAAACTTCCTGTTGTACCTACGGAAAGAGTGCCTGCAGCGGCAGCACTAATTTCAATACTATCTATTCTTGAATAATAGTATACTGAGTTAACAGCACCAGCATTTCCGCCGGTTATTACTTCAGGATAATTAACGCTACTAGGACCATCCACAAGATTACCTACAACAGCTCCATTAATAGTAAATGTGATACCACTATCATTGCCTGCAGAAGTAAACACAAGTCTATATCCTGCGCCTTCTTTAGCGACAACAGGGTTAGTGTTAGTTAATGTTAGAGCTCTAGGAAATACGCCGCCTGTAACAGTTGCTGCAGTTTTAAAAAATGTAGCGGAAGTAGATGGATTAATCGACCAAATATCTGTTTGTTCCATATCTATCTCCTAATTAAGCTAGACGTGTATATCTATATCCTGTAGCACTACCAGGTGTTATACCATCGCCGCCGGTGAATATTAAGCTACATTTAGCTATGTCTTGTGCTGCAGTAATTGTAAGTAATCCAAATGTGGCACCTACAAGTGCACCTAAACCAGAAACTGCTCCGCCTGCACCTAGAGTAAGTGTTACAGTATTAGCTCCGGCTGTGTTATCTACTATAAAAATAAATTCTTGTCCTGCAACAGCAGCTATTCCTGTACTTAAAAGTGCAGCAGTAGGTAATGTAATTGCAACGGCTGCGGCAGAAGTTGATGTAATTTTTCCTGTAGTTAATTGAGCTACGGTAATAGCTGCGGCGGGGGTAACATCGATTGCTACAAATGATGTTGGAATAAATCCGTTAGTTGAGGCAACGGGACCTGAAAAAGTAGTTCTTGACATAATTGTTTCTCCATACAAAGTTAAAGCTTATCAGTCGTGTATGCGTCTGCTGGGGCAGTCTGATAAGCTGGTTTTACCCAGATAATTAATGTTACACGTTTTCATGCCATTATACAACAAAAAAGGGACCGAGGCCCCTTTAAGTTTGTTGTTATTTTATGTACTTATTTTAACAACTATTTGTTCATTACGTACATAGTTACTTCAAAACCAAAACGCATTTCTGTTGCAGCTGGTGTTGTCCACATAATGTTATCTCCTTATTTCTAAATTTCAGCATTGCTGATAGAAGAATTATATCTATTTAATTTATTAGTGCACTACGCATATTCATGAGTTTAATTAAAATCTGGGATTACTAGTGGTTTGCTTACCTCTATATTACGCAGCTCATCTTCAGGTAATTCATTTTTTATGTCTTCACTATAATAAGTATTAGGGTTTTCGTGTTTTTTAGGATTATCTTTAATGTCTTTCATAATTTTATCATAGTAAGACCCACTACCCTCTGCTGGTCTGCTTTCAATTTCTATACCATCTACAACTCCCTCACATTTTTTAGCAAGTGTTGCAAATTGTGGTGGTAGCTTTTTGTTATTATATCTTTTACACATTTTAATTAACTCTAATTGTTGAGCTAATTCCATGTTCTGTTGTATTAAACTTTGAGTATAATCAGTGCAATTACTTCCTAAAAACCAAGTCCATCTAACACCTATTCGTCTATCTGAACCGTCTCCATAGCCATAGTTGTTATTTGATGCACTTCCAGGATAATTATTTGAATGTGAATTATCTCTTTCGTTATAAGATGAATCTACAGAAAATTGTCCTTTGTTACATTGTTGAAACTGACCTTGAAGGTAATCGTTACGACTGTAAGCTATAGAACTATATAATGTTGTTAAGAGTGCTATAGTAGGAGTTACCGGAAATACAGCTAAAAATATAAGTATTTTAACGATTAAGGTCTTTAATATCATAAGAATGTTCTCTAACTTGGTCTGCGAGCACCCTATATAAATCTTCACCCATTCTCATAGAGGCCTCTATTTTTGCTATGTCGGCTTTAACTTCTGCCAGCTCTTTATTTGTAACTTGTTTAGAGTCATTTAGTTTTTCTTTATTACCAGTTAAACTAGTTTCTAATCGTTCAATTCGTGTTGCATTTCTATCAATAGTATCTGTTAATTCCACAATATATTTAATTCCCGTGAAAGTACCCACGACTACTGAGGCCACAACAGGAACCATAACTATATTACTTTTAAAAGCATCAACAATTTTCATGTGTATATTATACCGTAAAAAAGAAAAACCCAGCAGAGAGGAGCTGGGTTTTTCAGGGAGTGGAACTTTCTACAATTTAGAAAGAACCTGGTGAACCCCAAATACCTAGCGGGTCAGACCAGCCAAATGAATAACGCTCACGGGCTTTGTATCGAACATTACCTGTGTCAAAATCGCCATCCATAGATGTAGTTAATGGTGTTCTTTCAAAATGCTTCATACCATTAGGTACATCGGTAGTTAAGAAAAATGCGTTCGCATCGGTTAAAAAGTGATTTACTGAATAACCATCTGGAATTGAACCATTTGTTCTCATTGCATTGATATCGTTATCAGCAGTACCCGGACGAAGCTGAGTATCTAATAAACGAGTTGCAACAAATTGTAGTGCTGGTGGAATAACTAATCTACGAGGTTTAGCCGCGATTAATAGACCACGTTCATCAGTCCAAGCTGCGATTTGAATCACTGCGGCTTCTAGTGCTGCCTCAGATAAATCCACGCCAACTGCTGGTCTGTTTGAGTTTGTACCACCGGCCACCGTAGGGTGATTAACAACAGCAGCTGCAGCGTTAGTACCAAATAATGATACGTTGTCGCCACCTAAGAAAGCACCGTTGAAGCCATTGTTTAAAACATTAGCTGCACGAACTTGCTTAGTATTTGCCATTGAACGAGCAAGAGCTTTAGTATAACGAGCTGAAAGACTATCATATAGATTATCTTCAACTGCTTCTTCAGTCAAACTGAAGCCTAAAGCAATTGTTACGTGGTTGTATCTAGCTGTAAAAGCTTCTTGTGCATTATCATATGCAATAGCTGCTCCCTCAGATTTCAGAGGTGCGGCTGCAAAGCCAGCTAGTTTTGTTTCTTCTTCGAATGAGCGGTCTGAAGATTCAGTTTCGTAAATCTCTTTATGCTCTTCTCCGTAACGCGCATATTCTAAACCGAATAAAGCGTTAAGTCCTGGTAATAGCTCCTTAAGGAGCTGGGCTCTTGAAATTGCCATCTTTAGTTCTCCTTAATTAAATGCCAACACCTGAAGTGTATGCATGTGCTACTGGGTTAAATTTCACAAGTAAATCTGTAAATGCATCACCAACTGTAGATGTAGGTGAATCTACAAAGTCTACAATTTTAAACGCATCTTGATTTACACTAATTGTAGCCGCGTTAACTGCTGTTGTTGAATTACCACTTGTTAAATTTCCTGTTGCTGTTGTTTGAGCAATTATAGAACAACATGAGCCTAAAGCTGCTGCTGCTACTGTTGCATTTGCTTGCACTTGGAAAATTACTGCTGGGTCATCTACAACATAAGCTACTGCGTCTGCTGTTACTGTGCCTGTTGGCCAGTTTTGTCTAAATACTACCTGATTTGAGCCAGGGTCTGTATATGTACATCCTACAAATACTCCTACTGTACCTGCTACAAAAGGTGCTGCTGCTGTTCCAACTGTTAAATTTGCAGTTAAAAAGCCTGTACCTAAAACATTAACCACTGAACCGTAGTAAATGTTAATAGCTGTCGCCGATGCAATAGGATACATTCTAGTAGAACCCGCATATGGGGTACCTCCTAGATGATTTACGGCTCTAAGTCCGTAAGGGGTAGCTGTCGCTGCCATGATATTTCTCCTATTTACTTCCCTTACCAAATTTGGTACTGCCTGTCTCTTGACCTTCAGCAAACTTAGGCATACGAGGGTCATTTTGATTCATATACTGCGCATCAACTGCCTCCGTTTGTTGCCTTGTTGCTTTGTCTACATAAGCTTGACGTTGTTCCATTAATTCAGTGGGAATTTTACATAATAGCACACCACCAACTTCAATACCGTCTTTGTATTGTGAATTAGGGTCTGCCGCTAATTGAATCTCTGGGTGTTCCGAATGTTTTACCGGTTCCCAGCCTTCACGCATTTTTGCAGAAACGTTCATGTTATCAGGTTCATTAAGTAAAGCACTTCTAACCCATCTATAGGACCATCCAGCTTTCTGATTAAATTCTGGTAGCGAACTTGCTGGCTTCCATTCTTTAACCTTACTTTCTCTATTTTCCATTTCTCGGTCAGTTCTTTTTATTGTGTTACTTTCTGTTGCCTTATCCATTTGCGTTCTCCAATTTAAAAATTTCTCTAGCATATTGCTCCGGAGTTAACTTAAGCTTTTTAGCAAAAGCAACTTGTGTTTTTGATAAGCGTACTTTTTTTGGCGCGGTACTACGCGTTGCCGGGGCTACTACATTAGATGGTTTGCGTTGGGCGGGTTTCTCCGGTTCCAACGAGTTTCCCTCAAAGTTCTCAGGGAATCGTTTTTGCATCGTCTCATCAATACGAAGGTAATAATCTGTAGAAGTAGGGTTTATTCCGCTTCTAACTAATCTTTCATGTACTCCTAAAGCTAAAGATGTCATTTCTTCGTCTTTACCAAACCACTGATTTTTTTCCTGCCATTGTGTGGCACGAGAATCAGGTGCTGGAGTTTTTGGTTGTAAGCTTTCTAAGTTCCTTTGTACACTATTTTCATCTTTTTGTCTATCATATTTATATTGAGGTTTAATATTTTGTGCAGAAGAAACTTTATATTGAGCTTCATTCATTGCTGCTTGAGACTCAATAATTTTTTCCGTATCTCCAGAATCATAAGCTTCCCGATAATCTCGTTTAGCTACGGCTAAATCTGAAGTATACTTTTCTTGTAATGTCTTTAAATAATCTTCTTCCCCAGAACTTAATGTAGTTCTAAGTTGTTGATTTTCTCCTAATACTTTTTGTGCGTAAGTAACAGCTTCTTCTCTTTCACGGCTAGCTTCTTCTTTCGCCCGCCTTTCATCATGCCATACTTTTTTAAGTTGGGCCATTCTTTGTTTAACACGTTCAGAATAATCTTCTAATGTATCATTTTCAAGTTGCTCAACCATGTCTTCAGGTAGAGGGTCTTTGCCTCTATCTGCAGCAGGGGTGTCATCCTCTTCCACAACTTCAAATAGTTCCTCCTGCTTTGTTTTTTGAGGAACAACACGTTCAACATCCACAGTAGATTTTTCAGGTTTGCTTTTTGCTTCTTTTTTACCCTCATCTAAATCTACCTCTAATTCTTCGCCTTCCATTGAAACGTCTAACTCATCATCGGGCACTTCATTTATTATTTCAGCCATGCTAATCTCCTATGCGCGTTCGTAGCCACGAGGGTCATCGACCACTGCTTCTACGGTATCGTCGTTTATTATGCGGAATTCTTTTCCGTGAATCTTAATTCTAGTACCTGCGTAAGCACGGGTAATAACGAAGTCTCCTTCTTTACACCACGGGCCTTCTGGAAATCTAGCTTTATCTTTATAAGCTAAATCACCTAACTGCATTACAAATAAACATACAGTTGCTCCTTCTTCAATCTTCTTAACATCAGCAGATTTTACAATACCACCTTCATATGTTTCCTCTGCTTCAGGAACAATACATAAAAGTCGATAGCCTTTAACATCAGGTAGTTGAGTCGCTAGTTTTGCAATAGCTTCATCACCCGATACTTTCTTGCCATCTTTGGTTGTAGTAATTTTAGATTTAATTGGGTCTCCAGATATAGAGACTATTTTTTTGTCTGGGGTAGCAATAGTGGTATTCATTTTTTCACCACGCTGTCCGTTGGAGTAGACTCAAAGTCTTCTTCGCCTTTATCATGAGCTGCCATAGCATCAACAATCAAAGTTTGAATAACCATATATCCACGGATTTCTCCACATGCATGTTGATATGCTTCAAATTTATCAGTTCCCCTACCCATTGCTTCTAGCACTTCTTTGCGTCTTTCCTCTATCTGGGTTGATAGAAGCATTAACGTTTCCTTGACCATTTTTTATTCCTTATCGTTAAGTTTAGTTTCATCCTCTAGTTTTACTTCTTCTATCTTGGTTTCGTCTTTTAACTGTTGTTTATTAATTTCAGTTTCATTACGTAACCTAGATTCTTCAGCACGTAAAGCAAAGTCTTTTTCTTTGTTAATTGCCTCGGCTCCTAATTTAGCACCCTCAAGAACTTCCTTAAGTTGTATTTGTTGTTGTTCCATTTCAGCTTTAGCTCCTATTTGAGCTCCTGCAATTTGAGCAGCAGAATCTAAACGAGCCTGTTGTAAAGCCATATCTCTTTGATAATCTGAAACTAACTTTTCTTTCTCAAATTCTAATTTAGCTTCTTCAAGTAAACTCTTAGCATGTAAATCTGTTTCTTTAGTTTGAGCTTCTTTTTGTTTAATCTCTAACTCAGCTTTTTGCATTTGTATAATAGGGTCTTCTTGTTGTTGTTTAGCTTTTTGTTGTTGTGCTTCTGCTGTATTTTTTTGTAACAATTTTTTAGCACCTGCAGCAGATAATCTTGCAATATCAGTTTCAATATCTGCAGGTAAAACTTCATCTGGTGGAGGAAGAGGTACACCTAGTTGTTCTTCTAATTGTTTTCTATATTCAAAGCCCATATGTTCTGCAATGTGCGCTTCTAAAGCTCCTTGAATAGCAGTAGCTTTAACACTTTGTCCAACCATTTGTCTAACTTTAGGGTCATTCATAAATGCTAAATGTACTTCTAAATGAGCATCGTGGTCTTGTTCTATAAAAGCTTTTATAGGCGTTCCTGTTAATACATTCATATTTTCTGATACTGGGTCTATACGTTTAGCGTCATCATCTGATTTTATTAATTTGTCTATGTTTTTAACACCTAATACTGTTAACATTTGCCTATTAAGTTCTTTTAAATCATATATAGTATGGTTTTTTTGAGCCATCGTTGCAGCGTTAGGGTCAGCTACAGGAATAAGTTGTACCTTATCATAGTCTTCTTGTTTAGCTCCAGGTGTTCCTGTTGAAGGGTCATACTTATAATTAGGGTCTGTATAATCTCTTATTAAAGTTTTAAGTAGACCAAACTCTTTTTTCATTGCATAATATATACGAGCATTAACTGCTGACATTACTTTCAATGTTCTTTCTAATATAGCAAGAGTAGTACCTACTGGAGAATTAGAATTCATATCTCCTACTTTCATATCTGCAGCAGAAGCGAAGCGTCTACCTTCTTCAATAATTTTATCCATTAAAGCTGCAAGCACTTGACTTGGCTCTTTATATGGTAACGGCATTAAGTTATCGCGTAGTGTTCCAGAAGGTGCATCTACATCTCTCCATTCTGCTGGACCGATTGGTGTATCATCGCCTTTGATTCGTAAACCTCTAGCTTTAAATCCACCAGGTAAGTTTGATAGTGTACCTGCATCAACTAACTGACGAAGTAACATAGTTCCTGATTTAGAGAACCCACCAATAAGATGAATTAGTCCAAAGCAATAGAACCCAAATCCTGGGATGTAACCATAATGAACAAAATGCTCACGGCGTTTTTGTTGGCTGTCTTCTTGTTTCCAATTACGGCGAATAGATAATATTTCTTGTGTGCCTTTATCAATTGTAACTATATAAGGTAAAGCAACTCCTGTTTTACCATCATCATCTTCATCTTCATAACCTTCTAAATCAAGGTTAACATTCATTTCTAATATTTTATAACGGTCATCATTAGTAGCATCGAATCCCATTTGTTCTGCAATCTTTTTCTCTACTTCATCTAAGTCGTAGCTAGGTTCTCCTAACTCTACATCTCTATAAAACCCTATGTGTTGTAATGTATGAAGTTCTTGTTCTGTCTTACGCATAACATGAGTTACACGCTCCGCTGTTTCTAAGTTAGATGCACCGTAAGGCACAACCATATCTTCAGCTGGAACAAAGATAGATACTTGGCGTTCGAGAGCTGGGTCATAATAAACTTTTTTAAATGCATTACCTGCTAATCCTAAACCCCATAACATTCTTTCATGCTCAGGTCTATACTCTGGCATTTTGTCCATGAGTTGGTAATTCATATTTTCTTGAACTCGCTGAGCAGCTTCAATACATTCCTCAGTTTCTTTGCCAATAATAGAAGTCTTCACTGGACCTGCAGCCGGGAAAGTTTCCATCATTGTTTCAGCTTGGAATTTGACAAGTGCTTCGGAGAGTAGTGGGTGATAGACAGCGCATGCACCTTCCCACGGTTCAGACCTTTGTTCTATTTTAAGCCCTAATAATTCTAAGCCATCAACATAAGTTTCTAGCCAGTCTTTTCTTGAGTTAACATCATTACTAAAATCTTCTAGTAAGTCCGAAGATAATTCAGTCATATATTTTTCTGACAGCTCTTCAGCTAAGTTAGCATTAAACTCATCTTCAGCCATCGCATCGGGGTCAATAACTATTTCAGTATCCCCAATTCCTATGGTTACACTTTCAGGGTCTTCTATCTCAATCTCAATAGCTTGTTCTTCTTCCGCTAATTCTTCTATTCCTAACGGTGCTGCATATAAACTTTTATCTACGTCTGCCATAATTTTATCCCTTAGCTCTTTTTTTTGCTGCTTGTGATAATTCTTTAAAATGTACTAATTTTTTTGATGTTTTGGTGTGAGCTTTATTTGTGTGTAATGTACCGTCTGACATCTTATGAGTTGAACCTTTGTGCTCTTTTCCGTCTTTTGTATAATGTTTAACGCCTTTCATTATTTACTCCTAATTTTATTTGCAGTCCAGTTATAAATTAGTTTAATCCTGAACCATACCATACTGAGAATATTTTTAATAGCTTTTAATATTTGTTTAATTTTTTTCATAGTGCATATAACCTCTTATTTTTATGTCCCCTAAACATCTGAACGTCTTCTTCTTCGTCTAAAGGTAATCTTATAAATCCACCTTGTCTAAATCTAGCTAATGCTAAAGTTGTAGCATCCACCAAATCATCATTTGCTCCGGCTGGAAAATCATTACATTCTTCTATTAATTCGTGTGCCCATCGTCTATCGGGAGCCCATACTACACCCCCGCTAAACAAATCAGATACTGCATTTACCCGACTTATTTTGTCTTGGCCTTTCCCCGGAGTGAACTCACCCACTGGAATCCCCATTCTTCTAAATTCTTGGTAAAGCGCTGCACCATTGGATTTTTTCTCTACAATAAAAGCATCCGGCTCCCAGTCTTGGTACTCTTCAATACATAACTGCTTAAGTTCTGGAAACTCTAGCCTTTTCTTTATAGCATTTAACAGTATTATAGCGTAGTTATTTGTTTCTTCGTTAAAAAATACGCCCCATGTTGTTAATGCGTTGTAATCAGCCCTAGTATGTGACTCTTGTGCGGCATCGAGCGTCATTATAGTAAATTCACAAGCAGGGGGGTCTTCTTCTTCCCATATATTCCACCATTCTCGCTT
>Ga0070747_1000502_pt1 | contig 19491 bp, 10 predicted proteins | sample VirMetDEL_Mar_31_FD_77321 | JGI IMG/M metagenome (GOLD analysis project Ga0070747, IMG submission 77321) | Aqueous microbial communities from the Delaware River and Bay under freshwater to marine salinity gradient to study organic matter... | ecosystem: Environmental > Aquatic > Marine > Coastal... | reverse complement strand
CTCATCTTTCTGTGTATCGATGCCTGCTGCTTTACGCTGCCTGTCAGACATTTTAGATTCTAACTTAGGATTTCTTACAGTTTTAATGTCAACATCTTCAGTTTTTTTAACATCTCCAAATGAAGCATTAACATACTCTTCATTTGTTAAAGTGTTATCTTTAGACAATGTTTTAGAGTTTGCACCTACAACAGTACCATCCTCTAATTTTTGTATTATCTTTCTACTGCCATCAATGTTTGTTGTAACCGTTACAATAACAGTATCACCAGCATCATCTTCAACAGTAAACTTTTGTTGAGAGGTAGGTATCTGAGAATCTTTAAGTCTTTCTGTCTTTTCAGGATTTACTTCCGTTTCTTGCTCAGGAGTAACCCGTACTTCTGTTTCCACTTCTTGTACACCTTCGGCTGGTTCAGCATCAGGTACTTCTCTTGTTTCTTGCTTTTGAATGGCATCTTGTTTCTCTTTTATTAGTTTCTCTTGTGTCTTAAGAATGTTTGCTTCTGACTCTATAATAGTAGGAAGTCCTAGTCTTTCATTAGCTTCGTTTTCAGCTTTCAAAGCCTCAACAGCTTCCTCTCTAGTGACCTCTATTTTTATCTCTCCGTCCTTCTCTCCGTTAATAATATCCTGAACATCTTTATCGTCCTTCTGCTTGAGTTGTTCAAGTTGCTGATCAATTGAGTTTATTCTTTTATCTATATCAGCCCTTAACGATGGGTCTGTATTTTCTCTCTCTGAGATTAACTTTTCTTTCTTCTCTATTAAGGCTGCGGCCTCTATCATATTCTCAGTGGTCTTAACGGCACCTGATACTTTAGTCTCCGCATATTGCATTGATTTCACCTCACTTACGGCATTATCAGCTTCTTGCTGAGTAAGTAAACCCTCTGTCACTAGCTTAGCGCTTACTACGTCCACATCTTTTATATTATTAGATAAGTATCTAACAACATCGTTTCTTTGATTAGATGTAAGTAATCTCTTACTACCCATTCCTGTAGTTGCCCCTAACGTCAAGAAAGCGGTTTCCATGAAGTCAGCTCTTTTTAAGTCTTCAACTCCAGCTCTTACGTCCATTCCTACGCTATAGTTTATAACGTTGTTTATACCTCTTTCAGATAAAAGCACCGGTATTTCCTCTATAAATAGTTCCTTTGCGTTCTCTTTAATAAGATCTCCTGCTTTCCTTTTAAGTTGTTGAGAGGAAAATTCTTTACCTTTTTTCTTTGCTAGGTCTATTAATAAGTCTTTTACTACTTTCGTGGATCCAAGTAATTTCTCATTACTACCTGCTAGTGCAGAAAAAACTCCGTCTAGTGTTGCTATAGCGCTACCAAAAACAAGCGCTTTATTTGTGGCCTCTTTTTCACTAACTCCCTGAGCCATAAGATCGTCCTTAACAGATTCTACACTGGACGAAACTGTACTGGCAAAAGACGTTAACCCCATACCGACTTTAGGATTTACTCCAAAAGATTTTTGAAGCTTCTTACTTCCTTGTATTAATCCAAATAAATTTACTACTGTACTTGTAAGTCCAGTTAATCCAGAGCCCATATCAAAGCTTGTACTGTCTCCCTCAATTTTTGACGCCTTATCTTGTATGCTTGCTACCTCTGTCTCAGGTAGTATATCATCAACTCTTATGTGTGTTTCTTCATCGTAAACAACGCCATCATCAGATACTATATATGTTTTACCATTGCTTATTACTTCTTTACCCTGTACAAATGTGGATCTCTGTGTTTCACCTGCATCTAAACTGTAGTGTTCCGCTGAATCTAGGAACATTTCAGCGATGCCAAGGAGGGCTCCTTTTTTGTCTGCACCAGTTGCGTTAAACAAAGCGTCAGCCTCTGTAAATAGTGATGCTGCTGTACCCATTGCATAATTTGCGGCAGCATTACCAGCGGCTTTTATCATTTCAGAACCTGTTGAAGCGGCCATTTTAAAGCCACCAGCTCTTTGACGTCTTAGTAGGTTTTTTCTGCTCTCTAGGTCGTCAATTACAGCCTCTTTCTTGTATGCCTTTAGGTTATTTACAATAGTCTGCGCATCTTTCCTGTTCTGTTCTATTAAAACTTTTTGAGCCTCTTCATCTGCTGCATCTATTGCTTCTAGATTTTTGTTTAATTTCTGAGCTAAGTAAGTCGTAACCTGTTTCTGGATTTTCTGTTCATCCTCATATTGTTGACCCTCATCATTCAGGAGTAGTTCTTTAAAAAACTTATATGATTTTGATTCCGGCCTTAGGTTTTCTTCTTTCCATGTCTTAAACTCTACTGGCTCAACTCCTAGCTCAGTTAAGACTTTAGTTTCTGTCTCTAATGGATCAGGAATTGACCCATCCTCTACAGGTGCTGTTAATGTACTCGGATCAAATCCGTCGATTAGAAAGTTTTCTTCTTGTACTGGTATGCTAACGGGTGGTGTTTCTGAAGAAGCCAAAGATCCAGGAGCTGTTCCCATTCCTGTAGTACCAACCATATCTTCCGTTTCCAAAGTAGAATCGACTTTTTTTTTTAAACCATAAGTGGACTCAAACTCATCTATACTTTGAACGTCATATTCCGGTTTGATTACATTCTCATAAAACTGGTTACGCTTGTAATCATCAGATAAATAAGCCTTGAATTCATCTATAGTTCCTACCTCATAGTCTACAGATACTGACTCATACAGTGCTTTTATTGCTTCTTCGTTCATTTCTTGTTATTTAATTTACTTTGGTAATTTCTTTTTAGCTTTTTTACCAGCCTCTATTGCCTCTAGTACTTCCTTAGGCTTAGTTATACCATTTGGTATGGTAATATTACCAACAACTACTGTGTCATCATCTAATACCTCAACATTTACCCTTGCTGGACCAGCAATTTCTATTAGTGACCTCCTAAAACTATTTCTTCTTCCCTCTTCTTCTGTTTTCGCTACATCACCAATCTTTAATTTATATACTAACGCATCGTTTAGTTTTTTCAAGTTATCTTCGGTGACATATGGTTTTGCTTTAGTAGTGTCAAAAGTTTCAAATGTAGAAACTTTTTCACTTACTCTAGGATTTTTTAGGTTTTTCTTTCTGATAAACGCACTAAAATCTTCTGCCGACATACCAGCATCAGCAAAAGCTGGAAGACCACTCAATTGAGCAGCAATCCTTCCACCACTTTGATCTATAAGTTGGTCAGAGCTTATGTCTATTGGGTCGTTGTTTCCTATTGTTATTGTTTTCCCTTCTGGGTCTACAGAAACTAACGCCTGACCCATAGGGTCAAATATAGTCTTAAACTTAGTTGAATCACCTTGAAGAGCCTCTGAAATAGTGTTATATGTGGCTTCTTTAGTTTTCTTACCTCGACCAACTGATATTTGTGCCGCACTAGGCGCTCTAGCTTCTGTTCTTGTCTCCTCATAACCTAACCCAATCTCTAAGGCAGACCCGTAGGCCTCTTTAGCGGCATCTAGTTGTTTTGTGGTTAGTTCTGGTTGTAGAATACCTTGGCTATCTTCTACCATTTTTATATCATCAGGATCAACGCCTAAATAATCCATTAATACGGAGGCTTGTCTTTGAGGTGTATCTAGGGCAGCTAAAATGCTATTTTTTTTCCAATCCTTAAAATCTTCGTTTTCCCTTATGTCTTTAATCGAAAGGGTTGATGTTGGGGAGTACTTATATATAGAGGCTGCATTGGCTGCCTTTGATGCGCTTTCTTGTACATCTATGGTGTCCCACATTCTCTGTTGATTATTCAATAAACCAGAAACTGGCATAGCTGTCTCCATATCCATCTCCCCTGTCTTTGGGTCAATGTTAACGAATACTGCCTCACCATTTCTACTTGGTACTATTTTTTTATTCTGGAAGTCAAAAGCCGTGGACATTTTCTCAGCAAGTAGTAGATTACCTGCTCCACCTTCATCAACCTTAGCCTGTATGGCATCTTGGTGTCCCTTAAATGCCTTGTTTAGTGTCCCCCAGGTTGACTTTGCGTTCTCCTTTACTATCTTAGAATCATTGACACTAACAAGTCCTGACTTCATTAGCTTGTGGTTCTCCATTAAGAAGTCTCTGTAACCCTGTGCCGCTTCCATTGCTGCTTGGTTGGCCGTCTTATCTATACCTTGGGTATAATCGTCTAGTTTTCTTAACTGCTCGTTCTGAGTTTTGTCTAATTCAAATCTTCGAGCCTCTCTACTATTCTTTTCTGTGAGTATATCGTCAGATATTTTCTTAGTTATTCCAGCCCAATCAATTATTGATTTATCCTGATCTCTGTTTACGTATCCGTAGTATGTTCCCATGTTTTGTTATCTAATCGTTAATCCAGAAAAATTTATAGGCTGAATCCCCATTCCTTGTATACCAGCTGTTTGTATAGGTTGAATTCCAGCTTGAGTTGGTCTAACTCCAGCGCCTATACCTTGTAGTTCTGCTCCTGTGTATCCTGCACCCTGTAAGAATCTACTAGCTTGTCTGGCGTTTGTTGCTCCTCCAACATTTACACCAGAGTCCATTAATTGTTGAGCGCCAGCTAGTTCTCCTTGTCTCCCTGAGTATAGGTCTGACTGTGCAAACGCTGATTGCCCTGCCGCAGCTATACCCTGTATACCAGCTGAGAACTGTTGAGCCGCTGATTCTTCAGCCTGTGCCGCTGCCATCTGAGCGCCCTGTGCAGTTTGTAGCTCTAGGCTAGCGAGTTGTTGATCAGCCGTCTTCTTCTCGTCAACGATCATCTTCTCTCTTTCATATATGGCCTGTGCCTGACCCTGTCTTATTCCTTCAGCACCAGCCTGTACCTGCGCCTGTAATGCTGGTAAACCACCCTGAACAGCTCTCTGTCCGCTCTCTCTCAATCCTTCGATAGCTTGCTGCTGGCCAGCCACTAAAGCTTGTTGCTGTAATTGGTAAGATTCTAGAGGTACTTGTAGTTCCTCTGTTCTTGTAATAGATAACTGTTTCTTAGCTCTACCCAGTGCGTTTTCCGCTGCCATTGCCGCTTTTCTAGCTGCTTTTTTTGCGGCGAATCCTCCCATTATACTGGTACCTGCTCCTAGTAGTGCACTACCTCCTGCTATTATTGATGTTGCTGCTGCCATTTTTTATAATATTTTTACCATCTCTGTACAGTTCTTAGACCCCTCTTGATAACCTAATTCTTTGTAAGTGTTTATTAATGATTTATTCTTAAGTACTGAATATGAGTACTTACACCCAATATTTTTGAATACACTGTCTATTGTGTGAATCAACAATCTTAATGCTTCCTTTCTTTTTTCTTTGTCCTTGTAATGGAAATTTGACACTATAAATTCACAAAGCCCTGTTTTTGAGTTTGTTACGTACATGTAGCCAGCGCAAACTGGAACATCTCCATCATAAACTATAAGGCCTCCATTACCATTATCTGGAAGAAAATCTCTAGATGGGGCTACCCATCGCCAGTCTTTCCACCACTTAACGAGTATTTCATCGTAATCTGAATGTATTAAATTTCTAACTTCCATTAGTTGCAAATATACAAAAAATTAAGGAAAACTCTTGAATAAATTTGATCCTATTCCATAAAGCTCCACAAAACTTGTTGAGTCGTTTGTAAGGGTATATGCAAGGTAGTATCCAGTAGCTCCATAGGACTCTGCGATGTTGTTCTTAATGTACATTATAAACTGTCCGTTTACAGGTATAGTTGTAGTTGGTGGATCAGGCGCTCCAGGTATATCGCTATTTATAGTTATTGTTGTATCCGAAACCGCTGTAACTATGCCTGCAAATTCAGGTGTTCCAGAAGTAACACCATATAGCTTATCTCCGACAGATATCATGCTATCTATGTTGAACGTAAAGGTTAAAATCACACTAGTAATTACAGATGAATCCACGGTTGATACTGATCCAACACCTTGAGCTGATCTAGCCTCAAATGTATCGTCATCCGCTCTTCTTCTTATGTATGCATGTTGCTCACCCTCTTTTAGCGAGAACCAATCTTTATCAATATACCCTGCTTCTAAATCACTATATACGGAACAATCCCAAGCAGCGTTACCCTCTAATGAGATAGTCTTAAACTTCTTTATAGTGGTTGGCTCAATGTTAATAACCCCTGAAATTGTTGATCCATATTGCTTCCCATAGAAATTATTCCTAGGTCTAGAGTTAGAGTTATGCTTGTACAATCTACCACCCTTAAATGAATAGAATGAGTTGTTCATTCCTATCATTTTTTCAGGTATAAAGGAGTAGAACGATGGCCACCCCTTTGCGCTTTCACTGTATGTTAATGTATATGCCATGTTTAATTTGTTATTATTTCTTTCGGTGTATAGTAATAAGCTGTCCCCCAATCATCTACATATATAATCTTATATTGGTCTTGATTAGTAAACTCAGGAGGTGTCTCTATATCGTTTGTATAGTAATACCCCTTCTGAAGTGTTTGTATACCATTTGCGTCTAAAAATAATTGCTCGCAATGTAATATAGGGTCATATGAAATTGGAACGTAGCCAGGTAGTGAAGTACCAATACCACTCTTGTGAACAGTAAAGAAGTCTCTAAACACTACACCTGGTGGGTTTATTGCAGTGTTAGGAAATTCATACGGACCATCCACTTGAGCTGAGTTTAGTAATCTTGGACATCTAACTGTCATTTCTGCTTCTGTATCACTGAATACCTTAAAGTCTAGAGCCTGTATGTTAGTTTCAATTTTTGGTATTACTATAGTGTAATTAGGTCTTGTAGTAGATCCAACCGGGAAGCTTGATGTTGAAACATCTCCAGCAGCTACCACTTGACTAACATCGTTGCCTGTATCTACAAATGAACCATTTTCAAATGTGTACTCATCCTTAACCTGTGGGCTTGAAGGAATTGTAGCACCTACCCATGTGTAGTTACCATCAGTATCTGACTTATGGGTTCCATCAAAATCACTAACAAATGTGTTATATGTGACTCCATTATACTCTACTACTGAACCTAATGTATCTCCAACATTTTTAGGTCTCATAGTTATTACAACAGCACCTGTATTCACGCCAATATCTGACGTTAAGTTCCAGAATCCTGCAGTATCCGGAGTTAATAACGGTGTTGTTGAACACTCAAACTGATCATCAGGAACTGCAGCTTGTGTAGGACAAGTAACACCATTAATACTCCAACTATTAGTACCGTCTGCCGTTATGACTCTTATTGTCATTTCTGTAGGTAGTGATGTTGATTTTAAGAATTTTAACTTTACACTCCCGTCTGAGGCTTTTGCCGTTGGTGAAGGGAAGTCTGCGACAACACCTGTTTGACCCGTACCGTCTCCACTGGATCTTAACTCAGAACCATCCGATACAGCTATATCTGCGGCCGTATAGTTTACTGGCGCATAATTAGAAAGGTCATAAGTAAATCCGTTATAGTTGTATGTATAAAGTGTTGATAAGGATGTTATTAATCCCTCTTGAGTAGCGTCTGGTAATACATCGCCAATAAATAGTGAATCTGCTACAACACTCCCATTATAGACTAACTGAAGCCTAGTCGGTGTGTTGTAACCCTCAAAAGCAACCGTTACGAACCCTATGTCCGTTCCTAAATCTGATCTCATCTCATAAGCCCCTGTTCCTGCCGCTGTAGTATTTACAGACACACCACACTCTATAACTGGAGACACATAGTCATACACTAGATATAGGTATTGTTTTGATGTAGGGTTGCTGTAAGTAAATTCACCCTGAACATTTACAGGGTTAGATGACGGTACCTCAGCAATAGTAGTTAATAGAGGTTTTAATAAGTCTATCTCAGACTCAGTATAAAGTGTATCAGATAAGTGATACTGGAATCTATCTGCCTCCCATGATGCGGTGTCGCCAATTTGAGGGGCATACCTTAGTCTTATTGTAGATCCATCAACAGGGAACTCACCCTGTGATACTATACCAGTTACTCTTCTATAATATGATACCGGACCATCGCCGAAAGTAATCTCTTGTTGGTATACTGGAGAAGAATATGTTCCGTTAGTCCATTGGTACTCATGGTGTATGATATTCTCATTCATTTCGTCTGTATTCTTGACAACATGAACAATAGTAAGTGATTTATCTGCGATAAAGTTTGCTTTAATAGTGAAAGTAGATTCTTCACTTGGTGTTACAGTAACAGTACATTCGTTGAGTCCTATTATGTCTTTGTTAAAAGATAATTGACCGCTTCCAGTTACGTCTGCATTGGTAACCTCACTTCCGTTATAAACAATGGTAATATTACCAGCCCCAGAGGTAAAGTTATAGTCAGTATTTACATCTCCTATAGAATCATTTAGCTGTACATTAAATATCACAGGTGTAGATCTATCTTGGTAAGATAATTCTGTGCCACCCCCTACTGATAGAGGTGGTAGTGGTCTTTCATGATCACCAAAAGTTAGTACATACTCATTCATGTATGGATCAAATCCACCAAGTTTTATTTTATTAAAACCAGTAGAAAATTCATCCCTGAACCAAGACCTCATACCTAATGTAGAGATAATATTCAACGACTCTCCTTGGTATGATCCACCCTTAAGGTTTAATACCATTCCTCTCTTTGAGTCCGTAAAGAATACATCCCCAGATTCCGTAGCAAAGCTAGCGGTGTCATTACTTATTCCGATCTCTTCAGTTCTAGCTATCTGTGTACCTAAAACTTCAGGTATAGATGTTATAGCCCCTCCAGCTGCGGCATCAGATAATAAGTTCTTCCCAGTTAAAACATATGATATTTTGTCTTCTTGAAGAACTAATATATCTGTCTGTCTTCCATGTAGCTTGTTTATAGGTCCAAATGAAGCCTCTAAGCTCTTGTAATTTGCTAGTGCTAAATTGAACTCATTTAGCTTGTTTATGTTCGTTTGTTGGTTATATACACCACTATATGTTATATCAAAATACCTGTTAACCTCTTTGTAATCCTCTAAAGAAACAGCCGTAGTACGAGCCCCTATCCTAAAACCTGGTGTTGCAAACCCATCATTTATTTTAAAACTCTCAACTCCATTTCCAAATGAGAAACAGTTATACAATTCTAAATCAATAACTGCTGGCCCTGTAGTGGTTTGGTTAGATGCGTTTCCGTAGTGACCAAGGGTAGGCACATCTCCAGTGTATGTTGGAGAGCTGAGTAATTGTATACTTATGTTTGATGGTGATAAAGGTATTGTTAATAGGCTAACACTTCCTACTACAGCCTCAAACATAAAAGATGGCCCACCTGGTGTTATCGTGGTAGTCCTTACTTCACTTTCAACCCCTGGTGTTGCTGGTGTTGTATATTCTATAGTCTGTTGATTTGTCTCAGCTGCTGAAACAGTTACACCGTATAGACCTATATTACTATTTTTTATTGACTGTATAGGGTAACTCTTACTGCTTTGGTAGTATATCTCCCCAGCTATTTCCTCTGGTTTAGTCTCAAAAACAAGCAGGTCTCCGGGTCTTTCAATCTCAACTCTTAATATAGTCGTTGCCGGTCTACTTCCACTTCCGTTACTATTGTTTGTTAGCATTAACCAGCTCAGTGTTGGGTCGGCAGGATCCTCGTAATATTTCATTTGCATCTCCCTCTCTACACTAGGTACGTCAGTATTTCTACCACGCCCACTGTATTCTGGTGTAATAGGTAAAGCTCCAAAATTCCCCTGATATAAATTATTGGAGTCACCCACGGAAGGGAACCACTTGAACCTGTTCTGATCTCCATCAGAAGGGCTACCCATACCGCTATTTGTGTCTGGAGGGGTGAAGTTTATGTTCTCACCGTTTATAAATTGACCTATGTTATCATAATCATTTTGAGCTGTAAACTCTCCGTTAAACGAATACTCATACCCGTATGACCCAAACGAATAAGCGTTGCAACTAAAATATACTTTAGCTCCAGAAGGTATAGCTGTCTGTTGGTAAACACCAGGGACCTCTGGGTCAACTAATTCAGACATCCACAATACAGCGTCTAGATTTGAACGACGAGTATCAGCTTTTCTTGATATCCTTTCGCTTTCAGGGTCACTAGAGATTGAAAAATTAGAGGCACGTAGCTTCATATACAATCCAGCCGGATGATCTCCGCTTACGTATTCAGAATTATAAGAAAGAGCCTGTATATCTAAAGCTTTAGTCTCAATATATCTTGGTGTTGGTCCACTTGAATCAGACTTGACTATTAATGTATCCCCAACCTTGGCCTTTGTTTGGTTATCTCCTTCAAGCCTAATCCACCAAGCACCGCCATCGTTTATACTTTGATAGTAGAACCTAGAGTATATGGTCTCGTAATCACCCTTACTAGGCTTTAAAACAAACCTATACCTACTAGCCCAGCTTGGAGCAAGACTGTTTAGGGTTACCCTTATTCTATTCTGAAAAGTAGATAATTCAGCGCCTACAAATATACTGTTCGCTGTACTAACAAGAGCCGTAGATGCTCTCTCATACTCATCAAGGTACTCTATAGCTACCTCGTAATCTCTATTACTGTGTAGACTTTTTGATGTAGTGTCATCAATATAACCTGCAATTGTAACTGATGTTTGGAAAAACTCAAAAGCCGATGCTGTTGGAGGCTCTGTCTGCGGATCTATTTCATATTGTACCCCTGGTATATTAAATGTAATCACAGTTCCAGATTGAGTAGTCTCTATTTCCTTGTTAAGCAAGAACGCAGGTGGATCTACTCTATAAGTAGCCCCCTGTACTTTTCTCCACCCATTAGCGGCTATTATGTTGGTGAAAAAAACATCAGTCATACTGTTACCGTCAGCAGTATTAGTCCATAAGTCTGTTAATTGGATAGCCTCATTCCACTCGGTGCTAGTTGCTAAATCTAGAGCAGATGTATAATCCCTTGGGAGTTGGAATGACCAAGACTGTTGTATGTCATTCTGTGGGGTCATTGGATAACCTGCATCACCATCAAACTCGGCGTGTAATATGTTTAGATCTATAAAAATAGTAAGCCCTCGTACCAGTTCTACGCCATCAAAATCTACCGTAAAACCTGTTGCTTTAGATGCTGGATCGTAAAAATGAGTTGTTGGTATTTCAGAATCACCTATAAGCTCAGAAACAAGACTTAGACTGTAATCAATATTAGTGTCTATGTCGTATCCATCAGTATAGTTTCCGTACATAATTCTATTACCCATCAAGGTTTGCTCCTTAGCTACCTTAGGTACATTGTCAAACATTCTTAATAATTCAGATTCTGGAAGTGTTGTGAATATTTTTTGATTGCTAAACTGTACACTCTTAACTTCATTGTTGCCCCATCCTTCTTCTGATTTATCAAACTTCTCAATCACATGAACTACGTTTGAGTTTGAAAGTTTAAAACAAACATCAATTCCAATTACATGTTTTGACCCTGTGTTAAATGAAACGTTAGCAGAGTTAAACCTGTTCCTCATTCCAGTCATATCATAATTACCAAAGTCTAGTTCAAAAACACCTGGTAAAAAAGCAATGTCAGAAAATTCAGACAAGGCAGAGTATTCTCCGTCTTTGTATTTATATCTATAAGAGAACCTAGCGAACTTATCCTCAATATAATTCTGACTTGAAGATGTTTCTACTAACCCAACTCCAGGGGCTTCAATAGGTGGCTTAACAATAACAGATATATCATCCTCAGTTATTTGATCCTGCCCTGTTATAGGTCTTGGATAAGACCTCTTAGTATTTATCTTTCTTGGAGGGTTTAAATTGTCTGTAAAAAACAATAAATCATCTATAAGGTTTATAGATTCAATCCTGAAGTCAGTAGAAAAGTTTAAAACATCCGTACTAATAACGTGGTATAATAATGTTGAATTATTAAAGTTATACGATACTATCATATCCACCGTAGGGCTGGTTACGAACCAGTAGATAGTTTCTTTCTCACCATCTTCAAAAGCTCCAATACAAGTTGCACCAACAAGTGTGGATGAATTATAAGTTAAAGAGGTAACTAATTCGTTACCTTTTGCATTCTCAAGAGAGCCTGCTTCTCCGTCTTCATCAGAAGATATTCTAATGTTTAATGCGTCTATATAATCACCCTGAGGTATAAGTCTTTCGTCCAGACTCTTGTTCATTCTGGACCCAATAAAGTTGTTATTTATATTCATTCTATTTTATCCATTTATTTTGACCTCTTAAATTCATAAGTAGTCTACCTGGGTGAATATTGCTTAATCTTAGCTTAGCATTTCTTAATAGTGCTGATTTTTCTTTTCTAGCCCTGTTTACTATGTATTCCTGAATTCCAAACTTACTGCTAAGTATTGAATATCTTATGTAAGCATATATAAATTCTTCAAAAAGTTTATTGACATTTACTTTGGAATCATCTCCATTTTCCATTCCATCAGAAACATACTCTATAACAACTGTTTGATCTGCCATGTGAGAGCTGAAGTTTATGACACCACTTTTCTTGTCAACCTTAAACGTTGGGTTTGTATTTGCTGTCTCAGTGTTTAACCCCATTCTCCCCCCTAGTGGCATATCAAAGACCCAATTACCGTCTATGTTGTAGCCCATTCTTCCGTGCATCTTGCCATCGCCTAGGTAAGGTGTTTTCTGGATGCCGTCTATTCTATCTCCATCTAAAGTAGATGTACCTATTAACACGCCTCCATCCTCATCAAAAAGAACACGGCAATCATTGTCTTGTAGGTAACTTTTAGCAAAATTTGTTTGTATATTCTCAGAAAGAGGCCTCAATATTCCATCCTTGTATAGAGAGATTCTGACCCAGTTTACGAAATCTGGAGGCAGGACCACTTTTAAGTTGTCACAAACTGTAAGCTCAACGATCTTTGTTTCTTTCATTGCATCGTAGTTCAACTCCTGTAAACCACGCTTGGCGTGAAATAATACGTTATATCGCTCAACGTTGTTTATTAATTTATCATTCCCAACATACATTAGCATGAAGTTGTTTACAATGTCAATTAAGTTAACGTACTGGTAACTACCCCAATTGTCTTCTTCCCAGTTATTACCTGAGTTCTCGTAGTACTGATATCCTGTTATATATGCCATGTCTTACTGTTGTGTTTGTTGTTCTACGGTCTCCTCGTTTACACCAAATTGGTAAACATCTTTCTCTCTTATAGATATACCGGCATACTGAAGTATCTTAGCAACCAAAGATGGTTCATCAGACTCTGGTAACTCAAAGTCTTGATAATCAGAACTACCCTGATTGAATACTGGTTCACCACCAGAAAGAGAGACATACGTCCATTTAGGATCTAGAGGCTTTCTTATGTACTGCAAAGTAACACCAGTTAATATTGTATCAGGATATACCGTTATATCACTCCCATTTAATACATAGGCCGGGAATGTTGCGTTAGGGGCCGTTAGGTTTGAAGATGAGAGCTGTATTATTTTATTGTTTGATACACGCTCAACCTCTCTAGTTCCATACCTAACTGAGTTTATTAGATAATAATCTTGTGGCAATGGATATATTGGTGCGCTTGCAGGAGATGGGGTACTTATAACTGAGAATGAATCTATAACTTCCTCTAGTCCTTTTACTATATCTGCATAGCCACTTCCTGAACGTCTTGCATTTTGTTTATATAACTGTTGAGAGTAACTGTAAAAGTAATCCTCAAACAAGTCTAGTTGTGCCTGCTTTGCATATAAGTTAAAATCTGCCGGTGTGATATACCCGAAATTTTGTTTATTAGCAACCGCAAGTACAGTGTTTCTTACGCTGTTTATCATCTTGTAATAATTTACGCAAAGATACTTAAAAAAAAATAAACCCTCCGATAATGGAGGGCTTATTGATTGTGTTAGTCTTCTAACTTATTTTCTAGCATTGTCATGACCTCAATACCGTCATCTGTTTGGAAGAATGTAGCTAATGTATAAATAGCGTTCTGTCCGAACGGAATACTTATCAGCTTCGTTTTGTTTCCTTTAATATTGAAGTAGATGTCTTTGCCGCTGTTTTTTAATATTAATATTTTTTGATCAACTAACTTAGATGCTAAGTTTTGCATCTTAAGCATAGGATCATTAAGTGTATCTAAGAAGTCTTGAGGATCGTTCTTAGCGTATAGCCTAACGTCTCTCTTTAACTCAGCTGTAGACATCTTATCTATGTTTAGAGATAATACCACTCGCCCAATTGTTTCTAGCATTTCGATACCTAAATCACGGGCCTGAATTTGTGCCTCTAACTGATAATCTAAATCCTCAACTTGTACGCTGGCATCTTTCTCTCCATCAACCTCTACGAATATTCTTCCATTCCCTGGGTGTAGTGATAAGAATTCCTGTAGTACTGGATTTATTCTTGATACATTCAACATACCTCTCTCAAATACAACAGGCTCTAAAATAGCATTGCCATCCTGATTATCTTCAAATGGGGTTTGTTGGTTTGAAGCATACCTTAGTGCTCTATTTGACTGTCCGTCAAAGTGTAGCAATGGTTTTCTTCTTGAATTTCTTGTGTTAAGTGAATAACTTAATGGAGCGGTTGCCCCTAGTAATCGGTAAGTTCTGTCCTTAAGGACTGCTTGTTTTTTCATTTTAATTTAATTTAAAGTTTATAAAAAAGAGAGACCGCTTATTGCGGTCCCTCCTTATTGTTTGATCCTACTTAAATAAGAAGAAGTTATTTGCACCTAAAGTACAAAGAGCTCTCTCAGATAAGAAGTGTACTTCCATAGCATCTTTATCGCTATTTGATGCACCACCAGCTGAACCAACAACCCATGATTTCATCTTACGATCTTCAGCTTCAGAAGCTCGGTAACGTACGTGTAAGAATGGTCTCTTAGCGTTTTTACCTAAAACTTGATCATATACTGAAGTAGATCCAGCAGGAACTAATACACCATTGATAGCTCCACCTACAATTCCACCACGCATAGTAGCATCGTTTAAGTATTTCCAGTCAGACTTATAGAAGTCATATCCTCTACGGAAACCAGAGAAACCTAAGTTTAGAGCCATGTCTGTATCGTTGTCAAACAAACCAAAAGAAGCTCCTGAAGAACCAAAGTTGTTTTGTTCAGCTAACATATTGTCAATCTCAAAAGAGAAAGTTCTATCAACAAATAATACATTCTCTTCGATAGCACCTTGCTTATCTAAACGAGAAACAACTGCGTCCCATTCATCTAAATCAGCTAAAGCTCCAGCGGCAACGTTTCCTCTGTTTTCTAGTACATATAAAAGACCTTCAGATCCTTTGTTTCCTAAATCTCCAGTAGCAGCAATCGCTCCAGAACCAGCCTCAGCAGGTACTGCTTCAATCATAGCTGTCTCTAAGTAATCTTCAAAACGTAGACGAGTTTCGTGCTCAGACTTTAAGTACCATAAGTATCCGTTTGCTCCATTCTCAGTTGTTACTTCAACCCATCCGATTTGTGCCATATCTGATCCAGATACAGTGTACTTATCTTTGATGATGATTGGAGAGTTCTCGAAAATTTCGCTCTCAGCTTCTAAAGCACCATCCATGCCGTTAGATCCTTTCTTGAATTCAGAACCGTAAATGAATACAGTAACTGATCCTGCGTAGTTCTCTTGACCACCTGCCTCGTAAAAAGCAACAGTAAAAGTAAGTCCGCTAACCGCAGTTACAATACCTTTGTTGTTTAATGTAGAAGCAGCAGTATTATCAGAGATCATAACTGTTTGTCCTACTCTAATAGCAGCAGCTGTAATTCCAGCATCAGCAATAGTAAAGATAGCTGTGTCATCTGTTGCAGCGCCAGCGCTTGTTACGCTTGTATATTTAATGTGTAATCTTCCTTGCTCAGACCACTTAATTAAGTCAGAGTTAGAAGGCATCTCAGCTCCTACTAAACGTAAGAAAGAAGAGACTGATCGGTTTCCGTAACGCTCGAATTCTGCTTCGTGCGTATCAGGTAGATATTGACTTAAGAAGTCAAAATCTGAAATGTAAGATCCAGGAGTTGCTACTTGCGACGGAGTCGGTTGTAAGCTATATCCAGGAGTTGGGTTCACTGTAAGTGCCATAATTTTTGTTTTTTTTAATGTTTAACGTTTTTTAATTTTTAAACCACGCCCACTACTTTGATCTACGGCTCGAATCTTGAATCCTGAGTTGTCTTTTAGTTGTTGAGGTGTTTGTCTGACATCCATGTTTATATTTTTTGATTGTCTCGAAACATCTCCAACAGCATCAGCCTTGCCTTTCTCATAGAAAAACTCAGCTAACTTGTCAGGGTTCATCGCTGCTGATAATGCCTTGTGATATCCTGCTGCGTCTTTGATAACACCTTGGTCATCTAGGTATCTAGATACAAAGTTGTTTACGTCAGACTGAACTTTCTTCACTTCGACTGTATCTCCAGGACTAAAACTCATCTTTTGGTCTCCGACTTTAAATTCAAAACCTTTGAATTCATCGTTGAACAATTCTTCTGTTTTTTTCTGAAAATACTCAGAGCGCTTTTGATTCTCCTCTTGAACATTTTGCGATTGTGATATATACTCCTTGTAAGCGTTGTAAGACTCTAACTCATCATCATTGACAGGAACACCAGTTGACTCAACCGGAACCTTGTACGTCTCCTTCAATTCGTTAAAATATTTCTTTGCCTTAGCAAGTTCTCTTTTTTTTGCGATCTTCTTCTGCTTAACCTCTGATTCATCATCTAGCTCATCGTCATAAGAAAACTTCTCACTCATAAGATATTCAATATCTTCTGAATCAAGATCCTCCTCTGTTGAAGCATAATAATCACGCAATAACTGATCTGGTTTCATTTGATCAAAATCAGCCTGTAGCTTCATAAAATCACTAATACCTCGTCCAGTTTCTTTTTTATAATTTAAGAACGCAGACACATCCTCTGGTAACTCCTGTGTTTCATTAGAAAACAAATCGTCAACAGATGTAATGTCTTTGTTATATTTACTCTTAATAAATGAAAGAACGTCCTCTTCGCCAAATTCTTCGGCTTCACTGACAACCTCTTCGTCAGCAGTAACTTCTTCTTCTACAGCTTGTTCTTCAACATCTGTAATAGTCTCTTCGTGCTGTTCTAATAAAGTTCCTTCAACTTCTTGTACAGACTTTTCATCTGGTCCGGGGACCGCTTTTACTTTTAATTCCATATTTGATTTAATTTATGACGCAAAAATACGCATTATTTAATTTAATTTATTAGCGAGGTTCAAACTCCGCTAGGTCAAAACCATCCAGCGTATCCTCATTTGATTCAAAGTTTACTGGAGGTAAATCCTTCTGTCTTTGTTCTATTAATTTAGATTGCTGTGTGTTTTGTTTACTTATTCGATCAGCTTTAGATTTCTCCTTAATATCCTCTCTGTCACTTAATGCTTTAACTTCAACACCTTTTAATTGCATGTTCAAGTCAAACTCAAGCTTCATTAACTCGGACTTTATTTGAGCCTCTCCACGCATTCTCTCAATATCAAATCCTGCCTTTGCTTGCGCAATCTGCATCTCTGATTGAGTCTCCATCTGAAGCTTTTGTGCCGCTGCTTGTGCCGCCATTTGTTGAGTCTCCATCTGTGCCTGTTGTTGAGACTGCATTTTCTGCATCTCATAATCTTGCCTTTGTTTTTCTTTTCTCTTTCGCTTAACCTTAAGTAATTGATTAGCCAGTTTAGTATCCCTAACCTCTCTTATATCAATAGCGTCATCAAGATCAATAGAGTCTCTAGATAGCGCAACCTGTATGTTTGCCTCTAACTGCTGTTTCTCTTCTTCATCTGGAGCCATTTCTATAAATATACCAAAGTCATATATGTGCAAATCCTTTATATCGTTAAGTAAATCTACGTTATACTTACCAATCTGCATAACAAACTCATCTTTGTAAGGGTAGTACTCTAAAGCATCAGATACTCTAGACGTCAATGCTACAGCTAAATCTCTACTCACATCTAAACTAGCGTTTAATATGTGTCTTGTTGCTGTATTACTATTTAATGCTGCCATTTTCTGTAACCCGACCAATGAGTTTGGATCTGGCATAGAGCCATCTCTTGCTTCATTTAATCCCGTAACATCCCTAAGCATTTGCAGGTAATGATTATAACTACCTATTAAACTAGATATTTTACCTTGAGCTGAGTTTTTAGCTAACTCCTGAATAGGAACTCTTGCATTGTTAAAGTCTCCATCTCCAGTAAAACTTCTCCCTATTACACTACCTGTCTGGAAGTACAACCTTAGTGCGTCCTCTGGGTTATAAGCAGATCCATTACCTAGATCAACTTCATTAAGACCATCGGCATCTATAAACACACCATCAGGTACAACCCTTTGTATAACTTGTTGAAGTTTCATGTGTGTCATCTGTATAAGATCAGCAAATGGAATCATACGTCTTAATGTGGATTCTATCTTACCTTTATACATTCTAGGAGCACATGCGATATAATTTGGTGTAGCATGTTGAGAGGCAGACTTAGGTCTCACCATGTTCTCAGACATATTCCACTTAAGTATTATATTTGTCCCCATGACCATAACACCCTCATACCAAACATCTATATTTTTTTCTACTTTTTGAAATCCTCTCTCTTCCATCATTTCTGCTGGAGGATTAAACTCATCGTCTTTTTGTATTACTTTCTCACCTTTCTGCTTGTAAACAAACTTCTTAGTGGTCTTGTAGTTATAGTATAGTAATGTAACCGTGTCATTATTGAATAATGAGTTATTATAAAACTGAGTAGCGTTAAAATGATCATGCCACTGTGAGCTTGATTGAGAAATCTTCTCTAGGTCATCTTTCGTTAAGTCTGGGTCTATTTTAAGTACCTCATTTATAGGCACTGTTTTCACTTCACCCCAGTAGAAGCAATCCTTAAAGTTTGGATCTTCTGTGTAGCTATATACCACATTAGCAGGGTCTACATACTTAGCAACAACACCAGCACCTGGCAAGAATTCATGCTTAACAATTCCAATCCCTAAGGTTGTTAAATCGTATATTACTCTTTTCCGTGTATCTTCATAATTATTCTCAGATAAAACAGTATTTATTACTGCCTCTTGAGCTAACTCTATTGATGACTTATAGCTCAACTGCATATGCAATGAAAGCTCGTCATCATTCTCTGGTAAATCGTCAGGATTAGTATTGAATGCATCAACATTAAAATCCTCCTTTATTTGACTTAATAAATCCTTTGAAACCATATCAGCCTCAAGGCTTTCTTGGTACTTATTCCTGTTGTCAGCAGATAATGCATCTTGTGCGTATGCCTTTACATCGAATAATCTATCAGACATTCCATTAACTACTATATCTATAAACTTAGGTATAATAGGCACAGGTGTCCAATCCAAATTCAAGTGTGACAAATCACCATCTATTGATAATTCGTTTTTGTATTTTCCTACAGATTGCTCTGCTCTTGCGTAAAGCCTTAATTTATGGAAAGAATCCCATTGATCGTAAAACTTAGAACCTCCATTGTCTT
>Ga0070747_1000501_pt1 | contig 19512 bp, 28 predicted proteins | sample VirMetDEL_Mar_31_FD_77321 | JGI IMG/M metagenome (GOLD analysis project Ga0070747, IMG submission 77321) | Aqueous microbial communities from the Delaware River and Bay under freshwater to marine salinity gradient to study organic matter... | ecosystem: Environmental > Aquatic > Marine > Coastal... | reverse complement strand
GTAAAGGACTGGGAGCAGTATAAAATGTCTGTGGGAGAGATACGGGGACTCTCTCTTGCTAGAGAAGAAATCAAGACCCTGCTGGAAAGAAACGTAGACGATGGCGAAGACTTTATTTCTTCCTGATTCAGTCGCGCAGAAAATGAACAAAGAGAAAGCTGCAAGCGCAGCCCCATCTTCGTCTTTGGATAGCGCGTATGTGACATCAGAAGACCGGGTGCTAGACCCAACACTTTTAGAAAAACCACTGCTAGACAGATTGCCCCAGCCCACAGGCTGGCGTCTTTTGGTTATGCCTTACCAAGGGAAAGCAAAAACAGCGTCTGGCCTTTATATCCCTGACGAAATTCGAGAACGTGAGGCGGTTGCTACAGTAGTAGCCTACGTCATGCGTTTAGGTCCTTTGGCCTATAAGGATGAGGGCAAGTTTGGCCCAGATCCTCAACCTTGGTGTAAACAAGGTCAGTGGGTGTGTATCGGAAGATACACAGGTTCAAGATTTAAGATCGATGGCGGGGAGGTTCGTATCATCAACGATGATGAAGTTATCGCGACTCTTCTCGAGCCAGACGATGTTAAGCAAGTATAGGGGACATGGACATGCCAGAAGAAAAAACAGAAGTCGAAGAAGAACAGGTGTACATTGAGACAGAGTCTGAATCTGAATCTGAGTCTGAGTCTTCATCGGGGGAAACTACCCCAGAAGCGGAAACAAAGGTACAATCGTCCAATGGTGACGATGAACTCGACAGCTACAGCAAAGGTGTTCAGTCCAGAATTAAAAAGCTGACTGAAAAATACCGTAAAGAAGAACGCGACAAGTCTGAAGCTGTTCGTTTATCCCAAGAGTTGATTAACGAAAACAAGCAGCTTAAAACTAGAATGCAAGCTTTAGACACGGGATACCTATCCGAGTTTGGAACTCGTTTGCAGGCGCAAACGGAAGAGATTAAGCGGATTTACAAAGAAGCCTACGAAAACGGTGACACCGACAAGATGGTGGAAGCGCAGCAGGCTTTAGCTCAAGTCACTAATGAGCAGGCTCGATACAACACCGCTAAGACTCGGCAAGAGCAGCAAGCTAAGACTCAGGTAGCAGCGGAAGAGCAACCACAGCAGCAAGGCCCACCACAAACACAAGTGCAGAGGCCAAAACCCGATCCACAAGCCGAACGATGGGCAGAGAAAAACAAGTGGTTTGGTGAAGATCGGGTGATGACAGCAGCAGCGTTTGCAATTCACTCACAACTTACAAACGAAGAAGGGTTTGACTCTGAGTCCTCTGAGTACTACAGTGAAGTTGATAAACGCATTAGGTCGGAATTTCCACACAAGTTCCAACCCGCGAAAAGATCGGGAGGAGGTAGTCAGGTCGCATCCGCTGGCAACTCCGCATCCCGCAGTACTAAACCGGGGCGCAGGACGGTCAAGTTAACGCACTCACAAGTTGCGATAGCTAAAAAGCTAGGTGTACCTCTTGAAGAATACGCAAAATTTGTGAAGGATTGATAACATGGCCGACAACAGAACACCGCGAAAGAACACAACTCGAGAAACGCAAACTCGCAGAAAACCTTGGGCTCCGCCCAGCCGCCTTGCTGCACCAGAAGCCCCAGATGGTTTCGTGCATCGCTGGATCCGTACCTCTATGAGAGGTGAAGACGATAAGATGAACGTCAACACCAAACTACATGAGGGATGGGAACCTGTTCGTAAGGATGAGTATCCAGATTATGAGGCTCCAACAATCGATGAAGGTCGTTTTGATGGAGTTATCGGTCAAGGTGGATTAATGTTGTGTCGCATACCGATCGAAACCGCCAATGAAAGATCCGAGTATTACGGGGGCCGAACCCGCGAACAGATGGTTGCAGTAGATCAGGATTTAATGAAGGACCAACATCCTTCAATGCCTATTACTAATAATAGGCAAAGTCGTGTATCCTTCGGAGGTTCAAGACGAGACTCCGAGTAACTTTATTGAGGTGCTATTATGGCAAATTCTAACGGATCCTTTGGGCTACGACCCATTGGCATTGTTGGGCAAGGTGCGAATACTACGGGTGCTACCGAGTATCGTATTGCGTCTAACAACAATACAAAAATGTATCAGGGCTCTCCTGTTATTCCAATTGCAGACGGAACTATCTCTGAGGCGCAAGCCGCAGCGGGTGGTAACGTAGGTCTTCTTGGCGTTTTCTGGGGCTGCAAATTCGTTCGCGCATCAGACGGTAAGATGATCTTTTCTCCTTCTTGGCAGGGAACTGCTGCGGGTGCAGATGCAAACCATCCGATTGTTGCGTTTGTGTACGATAACCCAATGCAAACGTTTACTATTGCAACGTCAAATGTAATTGGTGCAAGAAACACAGAAGCCGAAGTTCGTGCCGCAGTGTTTAAAAACATCAACTTTGCAACAGCGACTGCTGGTAACGACACCACAGGTATTTCTTCTGCAACTGCGGATCTAAATACTATTGCTGTAACTGCTGCACACAAGCTACGGATTGTTGGGGTTCAAGACGATCCTGATAACTCCGACTTTACAGTCGCTGGTATCCCACTAATCGTACGTCTCAATACTTCGTTCAACTCTGCCAATGGCGGGATTGCAGCGGGTACTGTTTCGTCCACTGGCGTATAAAGGAGGTCTGACCCATGGCTATTTCACGCGCACAACTGGCTAAAGAGCTAGAACCAGGCCTCAACGCCTTATTTGGTATGGAGTACAATCGGTACGAAAACCAACACGCCGAAATCTTTACAACAGAATCTTCAGATCGAGCTTTCGAAGAAGAAGTTATGTTGGCCGGGTTTGGCGCAGCACCTACTAAGTCAGAAGGTTCTGCAATTAACTTTGATGATGCTAACGAAGCTTACACAGCCCGTTATAATCACGAAACTGTGGCACTTGCCTTCTCAATCACTGAGGAAGCAATCGAGGACAATCTGTATGACCGTCTCGGCAGTCGTTACACGAAAGCCCTTGCACGTTCCATGGCGCACTCAAAGCAGGTTAAAGCTGCTGCTGTCTTGAACAACGCCTTTACTGGCGGTGCTACTGCAGGCGGTGACGGAGTTGCTCTCTGTGCCACAAACCACCCGCTTACTAACGGCGGAACATTCGCTAACACTCCAGCAACTGCTGCTGATTTGAACGAAACTTCTTTGGAAGACGCTCTGATCAACATCGCTGGTTATGTTGACGAACGTGGTTTAAAGGTTGCTCTTCGCGGCCTTAAACTGATGATCCCACGTCAGTTGCAATTCGTTGCAGAACGTCTGATGGTTTCCAATCTTCGTGTTGGCACTGCAGACAACGATACTAACGCTATCCGCTCAATGGGGATGTTGCCTGATGGTTATGCCGTCAACGACTTCCTTACTGATCCAGATGCGTTCTTCATCAAAACTGACGCGCCTCGCGGCTTGGTTCACTTTGAGCGGACTCCGCTTTCCACTAACATGGAAGCAGACTTCGACACAGGAAACATGCGCTTCAAGGCACGGGAACGTTACAGCTTCGGCTTCTCAGACCCACGTTGCGTATTTGGTTCACCTGGGGCGTAAACTCCAAACCATTGCTAAGGTTAGAGGCGGTCTTCGGATCGTCTCTTTCTTTTTGTGATGAAGTGTTGTATGAAGAGTTATTCCCTGACAGCTACACATGTAGCTGACAATTGCCACGACAGGAGACTCACATGGCTAATACAACTTTTTCGGGCCCAATTCGGGCTGGTAATATTAAAGACACAACAGGAACAATCGTAGGCACAAACGTTGCTAACATCGGTCAAGTCGTGATGTCTCAGTCAATTATGATTGATGCTGCGGTAGCTGTGGGAACAACAACCTATGATGTTGGTGTCATTCCCCGAAATTCACAACTTCTAAGTGTTACAATAAGAGTGGCTATAGTTAGCAATGCTGCGGGTGCTGCGACTGTCTCAGTAGGCAAGACGGGATCGACTCAGTATTTAATTGCAAACACTAACATCAAGGCTCTTGGTGAGACTTCATCCATTGCTAATGGAGCTTTGGACGAGGCAGATCGTTTTGGTGCGGATACTCAGATAATCGCTACGTTAATTTCCGCGGGTGGTGCAGCGGCAACAGGTCAAGTTACTGTGACGTTTACTTATGTGCAGGCAAACAACTTGCAAGATAAAGCTGCAAACACTTAAAGGAGGATTCTGACATGTCAGGCTCAGATATAACCGCCTATACTCATGCACAAGGTGCGGCGGCGGCTCTTATAGGGCCGTCGAGATCACGGCTTCAAACGGTGAACGTATTTGCCACTGCGGCGGGATCTTTTACTTTGACTAACGGAAATGGTGGGGCAACTATGTTGATCCAAAAGTTTCCCGTAGGAATGAACCAGATTTACATCCCTGAGAATGGGATGTTGTTTACTTCTGGGGTTTACGTTTCTGCGCTTACGGGCGCAGGGACCGAACTTACGTTTCTCCTAGCATAGGAGAAACTCATGGCTAAGATCGACAAGTCAAAAATGAAGTGCAACAAACCTAAACGCCAGATTTCTGGCGGGAAGAAGTCTGTTGTTAAGGCTTGCGATAAAGGAAAAGAAAAGATTGTTCGGTTTGGCGATGCCAATATGACCATCAAAAAAAGTAACCCCGAACGGCGAAAGTCGTTTAGGGCTCGTCACGGGTGCGACAAAGGCACGTTGGATAAACTAAAGGCCAAATACTGGTCATGTAAGGCTTGGTGACGTAATGAAATTAGATTTGCAAAGTTTTTTTTCTGCAGTGGCTCTTGGTATGTTGGGCTGGGCATCTTTGCAAGTTTATCAGATGAACGCTAGTGTAAGTTTAATTTCTTACAAAGTGGACGAAAATTACGATATGATAAAGCCTATGTGGCAGGATTTTTTGGTGAGGAGCGCAAGAAATGATGAATCGTGGAACGATGAGTTTTCAAGTCTCCACCCCTCCAGAAAGGACAAGTGATGGCAAAAAAGAAAAAGCTCGACGCTTGCGCCAAAAAGGTAAAGGCGCGGTACAAGGTGTGGCCCAGCGCATACGCAAGCGGAGCGGTAGCCAAGTGTCGAAAAGTGGGGGCCGCAAACTGGGGAAACTCTACTAAGAAGGCTGCTACAGGTGGTATCATTTCGGCTATAGATAAACCCAAACGTCCTGCTCGTAATTACAATAGTGGCGGTGTTATCGCTACGGGTTGCGGTCAAGTAGAAGAACCTCGCCGCAAGGTTACAAGGACGTACTGATGGCTAAAAAGAAAAACTCTTTGCAAGAATGGTTTAGTCAGAACGATGGTAAAGGATGGGTTGACTGTAAAACAGGAAAACCTTGCGGACGCCAAAAAGGCGAAAAGCGCAAAGGTTACCCGGCATGTCGGCCAACGATGTCTCAATGCACCAGTGCGTCAAAAAAGAAAAAGTCTTCTAAGCGTATAAACTGGAAGGCCCAGGGCGGATTGGTGAGAGTTTTTTAAAGGAGCGGCACTATGAAAATGAAGAAAAAGGGTTACAAGGCTGGCGGCAAAGTCAAAGGCATGAAAGCTGGTGGCAAAGTCAAAGGCATGAGGGCTGGCGGCAAAGTCAAAGGTATGAAAGCTGGCGGCAAAGTCAAAGGCATGAGGGCTGGCGGTCAAGTCAAAGGATTTGGTTTTAAGGGAGTGTTCTAGCGTAGATGCCTTATTTGCAGAGCAACATACCATACTTTAAATGCTGGGTTCGTCGCGAGTACACTCATAACCATGAGAAATATCATGGAGAGTTTTTACACGCGATGGTCATAGCTGTAACAAGTATGCCGAACAGGTCATTAAGTTTTCAAGTAATCTTTACGGGTTGCGAAGCAGAAGACGAAGAAGAGGACACAGTTCACGGCGGTGCAATGTGGGCTCGGATGCCTCTTACGGCGTTGGTTGCAGATATTCCGTTAGCGGAATGGCCTACTCCAATGGCAACACACGATGCTCAACCTTGGGACTGTGCCTCGCACCATCACGCAGTATACGTTTTGGATAGAGCTACACCTTGTCCTTGGATGGCAAAGATTGATGGTCAGTTTTTTCCAGCAAAGTATTTGTTTACGGTTGACTACACTGATTCTGAAATAGCAGACGATCCTGCACAGCATAAACAAAGCCATGTTTTGCAGTTATTAGACGCGGGAGAATGGACAGGCAACATTGTTGCTTTACCTAACAATCGAGTGCGTGTGACGCATCCTGCTTGGTTTGCGTTAGGTGAGGGTGCTCCAGACTTTAGACCATCACAACATATACACTATTCAAAAAGTGATTTAGACTATACACTGGATGTGAATAGAGTGTTCGATAATCTTTATAACGAGGACGATGGAGATGAAAAAACCGATACCTAGCGGCCCCAAGGGTAAGGGCATAACAGAGTTGAAAAAAGTGGCACCAGCGGCGGTGGCTAAAATGGGCTACAAAAACGGTGGCTGTGTTATGACTACAACTAATCAAGAACCAAAGTTGGTTTAGTTATGGCTACATCTGGCACAAGAACATTTAACCTCGACATAGCCGAAATTGTTGAAGAGGCTTATGAGCGTTGCGGACTAGAGGTTCGCACAGGCTACGATGCAAAAACTGCTCGTCGGTCCCTTAATCTTATGTTTGCAGAGTGGGCTAACCGAGGTTTAAATCTTTGGACTGTAGACTCTAAGGAGATAACGCTGGCACAGGGTCAGGCTAGTTACACTCTTTTGCCTGATGTTGTCGATTTGTTAGATGTCGTAGTACGCAGAAATAACACCGACTACGAGGTTCAAAGAATTTCTCGAGGTGAGTATACAACTCTGCCGAACAAGACTACTCAGGGTCGGCCTAGTCAGTACTGGTTTAACAGGCAAATTGATCCTGTTATTAACCTGTGGGCTGTTCCAGAAAACTCGACTGACGTGCTGATATATTATTATGTCGAGCGCATAGAAGATGCCGGAGTTTATACTAATACTTCGGATCTTCCCTTCCGGTTCTTCCCATGTATGGTTGCTGGTTTGGCTTACTATCTGGCTATGAAACGAGCTCCTGACCGTATACAGATGTTAAAAACCGTATACGAAGAAGAGTTCCAAAGGGCGGCGGATGAGGACCAAGGCAGGACGCCTTTGAAACTTCAACCCAGCCTTAGTTATTTGAGGGTTTAATGGCATACGCTAGTGGCAGCAAAGCTTGGGGTATATCTGATCGATCAGGGCGTCGATACCGTCTTCGCGACATGATGGTGGAATGGACGGGAGCCAAGGTTGGACCTGATGAGTTTGATCCCAAACAGCCACAGTTGTTTCCACCTAAAGCTTATCCTGACCCACAGGCGTTGAGGAACCCCCGTCCAGAAACAGACTTAGAGGCGCAACGCGCAGTACAGTGGGGCTGGAACCCGGTGGGCTGGAATTATCTTCCAGGTCTTTCTCCTCCTAGCAACCTTGAGGCCGCAGGTTCTGTTGGCACAGTAACGGTGGTAATAGCATGAGTTTTACATATGACGAGCTAAAGACGGCTGTCCAAGATTATACGGACAACACAGAAACAAGTTTTGTTAACAACCTCCCCTTGTTTATTCGAAGCACAGAGGAAAGAATTTTAAAAAATGTCCAACTTAACTTGTTTCGAAGAAATGCAACGGCTACGATGACAAAGGGAAATCAGTATCTTGTTTCCCCATTAGACTTCTTAGCTCCTTTTTCTTTGAGCTACACGTCGAACGGAGACAAAAACTTTGTAGAATTTAAAGATGTTTCGTTCTGTCAAACGTACACGCCGGACTCAAGCACTGAAGGTTCTCCAAAATACTACGCTCAGTTCGATGTTAACAATATGGTGCTGGCACCCGCTCCAGATCAAAATTATGTATGTGAAATGCATTATTTTTATAGACCTCAGAGTCTAACTGCGGGAGCAGGAAGCGGTACAACTTGGCTTAGTATAAATGCAGAAGTTGCTCTTTTATACGGATGCCTTGTCGAAGCAAACATTTACATGAAGGGTGAGCAAGATATCATGCAAATGTACGACTCCAAATTTAACGAAGCCATGACCGCGTTGAAAATGTTGGGCGAGGCTAAAGAAACAACTCAAGAGTATAGAGTCGGTCGAGTTGTAAGGCAAAAACAATAAATGTTGCAAGATTTGGCATACAATGGTAGTTGTGCTGATAAAATATGGAGACGATAACATGGCCTTTTCTGGAAATTATATGTGTACCTCCTTTAAGGTAGAGATCTTAAAGGGCGTCCACAACTTTACTGCCTCATCGGGCAATACTTTTAAAATTGCCCTATATACAAACAGCGCATCGTTTAATGCAGCTACAACTGCGTACACTAACTCCAACGAAGTGGGAAATTCTGGGACTTACTCCGCAGGGGGCGGCACTCTTGTAAGCGCAACTCCTGTGGCTTCGGGCACAACAGCGTTGTGTGACTTTGCCGATATATCTTTTACTTCGGCTACAATCACTGCACGGGGCGCGTTGATTTACAATGATAGCGTAGCAGGCGACCCAGCGGTTGCGGTGTTGGATTTTGGTTCTGATAAAACTTCTACTACGGGTACGTTTACGATTAGTTTCCCTACAGCGGATGCTTCAAACGCTATTGTCCGTATCGCTTAATTTAAGGGGATAACTTCATGGCATTTGTTGTAGCTGACCGTGTAAAAGAAACTACTACGTCTACAGGAACGGGGTCGTACACTCTGGGCGGAGCTGTAGATGGCTTTCAAACATTTTCGGCTGCAGTTTCTAATGGTGACACCCTTTACTACGCAATTACTGACGATGAATATTGGGAAGCAGGACTTGGTACTTATGCTTCTTCGGGAAATGTCTTAGCCCGTACAACAATATTTTCTTCGTCAAACTCCAACAACGCCGTTAACTGGGGAGCAGGAACAAAAAACATATTCCTAACGTACCCTGCTTCAAAGGCGGTAGTTGAGGATGTAAGTAACAACGTAACTATTGGCAATAATCTAGTTGTTGGTGGAACTGTGGACGGTGTAGATATTGCAACGCGGAACTCAGTTTTAACTTCTACAACAACCACTGCAAACGCAGCGTTACCTAAAGCAGGCGGGACAATGTCCGGTGCTATTGCTATGGGAACCTACAAAATCACAGGTGCAGGAAATCCTACCGCAGCACAAGACCTAACAACTAAAACATATGTAGACGGTATTGCAGCGGCGGGGGTGGTTTACCACTCTCCTGTTCGATTAGCGTCTACTGCTAACCTATCTGCAGCGTATGCTAACGGCAGTTCTGGAGTAGGTGCTACACTTACAAACAACAGTACCCAAGCTGCACTTGTTCTTGACGGTCTTGCGGCGGTTCAAGGTAATCGTGTCCTTATAGATCAACAATCTAACGCTGCTCATAACGGGGCGTACACAGTAACTACTATAGGCTCAAACTCGGCTAATTGGGTGTTGACACGCGCAACAGATGCGGATTCTTACGAGAACGTAGGAGCAGACGGATTAGGACAAGGTTCTGCGTTTTTTGTTTCTGAAGGGAATACAGAGGCAGGGCATCTACGGGTGTGCAGCACGACAGGCACAATTACCTTTGGTACTACAAACATAGTCTTTGCTCTAGCGGCTGACACAACAGTGTATAGTGCTGGCACCGGACTATCTTTAACAGGCACAACGTTTTCGACTGTTCAAGACATAGCTACAAGTGCGACCCCTGTTTTTGCTGGTGGTACGTTTAATGGAGATGTTACTTTTGATGGAGCTACGGCAGGTAGAGATGTTGTTTTTGATCGTTCTGCGAATGCTTTAGAGTTTGCGGATAACGCTAAGGCCACGTTTGGTACAGGTGACGATGCGTCTATATTTTTTGATGCTACAGATTTTCAAATAAACGCAGGGGCTGGTGATTTAAACCTTTCTGCGTCTGCGGCGGGTTCTTCGGTAAAAATACTTGGTTCTGGAGAGTCTTTAGCCGAGTTCACAGATGACGGTGATGTAGATTTATTTCACAACGGGACTTTAAAGTTTTCGACTACTGCGGCGGGTATAAATGTTCCCGGCAATATAACTGTTACAGGCACTGTTGATGGTATTGATGTTGCGACTAGAGACGGTGTTTTAACTACTACCACAAACACAGCCAATGCTGCTTTGCCCAAGGCTGGTGGCTCAATGTCTGGGGCCATTACAACTGCATCCAATGCTGCGCTAGAACTCGATCCAAACGGCTCTGGAAAAGTTACTTTTAAAGGTAACGCTACAAAAGGTTCGGGACAGCTTGTATTGAACTGCGAACAAAACAGTCATGGCATTGTAGTTAAAGGACCACCTCATTCTGCAAACGCAAACTATACACTAACTTTGCCAAATAATGACGGGGACGCAAATCAATTCCTACAGACTAATGGCTCGGGCGTAACAACTTGGGCGGCTTCTCCTGTGGGTACAGTTACTTCAGTGGCTACAGGTGGTGGACTTACTGGTGGTACTATTACTGCCAGTGGTACTCTATCTCATGCGGACACTTCTTCTCAAGCTTCTGTAAACAATTCCGGTGCCGCAGTTATACAAGACGTAACTCTGGATACTTATGGACACGTTACGGGTCTTACATCCCATACCATGACTATTGGTAACTTAGGGTACACAGTTTCTGCAGCAGCAAGTAACAGTACGCTAGTGCAACGAAATGGTTCCGGTTACATCTTTGCTAACTATTTAAACACAACGGCTAATGATGTCACCAGCGGTGTCACTAAGATTATGGTTGAGACAGGTAACGACAACTACATAAGACACGGTGATGCAGGGTCGGTCCGCAGTTTTTTAAACGTAGCCAATGGGGCTACTAACGTAACAAACAATAACCAGCTAACTAACGGCGCTGGTTATATTACATCGTATGTAAACACTACCTACACGGCTGATGGCAACTACGGCATGACTTTGTCAGGTACAGCCTTCCGTTTAGAAGATGACCGGAGACGTAACTCAAGCACTACAGACATCTACTCAGGTAACACTCACGATTATACTTTCTATGATGCTTCTGTAGGTATTCGCTGGTACACAGCGGGTGCAGAAGAAATGCGTCTTGAGAATGATGGCGACCTACACGTAGATGGTAACATTGTTGCTTACTCTACAACAGTCTCTGATGAACGCCTAAAGACTGACATCGTTAAAATTGATGGTGCCTTGGATAAGATTGCACAGCTAAACGGCTACACCTTCACATACACGGCTGACGGTAAGAAGTCTGCTGGTGTCATTGCCCAAGAGGTTCAAAAGGTTCTGCCAAGCGCAATCACTGAAAGCAAGTTGCCCCTCACGATGGGTGACGATGACGAAACAGAATACATGACTGTCCAATACGATCAGCTAATGGGTCTTATGGTTGAGGCAATCAAAGAGCTAAAAGCAGAAGTCGCTAAACTGAAAGGCAAGTAATATGACATTACCAGCATCCGGTCAGATTACCCTAAACCAAGTAAACGTAGAGCTTGGCCTTACAGCCACGGCTCAGATTGGCATGAACGATTCTGCCGTGCGTACCTTGTTTGGTATTGCGTCAGGCGAGATTGAAATGTCTGACGGATATGGAAAGGCAAATACCACTCCCTATCATTTTCTTGTAATTGCTGGTGGTGGAAGTTCTGCGACTATGTTTGGCGGCGGCGGCGGTGCAGGGGGTTATAGGACTTCTTACTCTACATCTGGTGGGGGAGCCTCTGCTGAAACTCAAATGGGTTTAACTGCGGGTTCAACTTACACCGTAACTGTAGGGGCTGGAGGGGCTGCTTGGGGTAGTGCTTCTTACGATTCTCGCAGTAATACTGGAGCAAACTCGTCTATATCTGGATCAGGGCTGACAACAATTACATCTGTTGGTGGCGGCGGCGGAGGCTGGATGGGTAACGGTGAGACCAATGAGTTTATTAAGGGTGGAAATGCTGGCACCGCTGGAGGTTCAGGAGGTGGAAGTTCGAGTGGGACCGTCAATACATCTTTGGCAGGGGGAACTCCGACTTCCGGTCAAGGATATGCGGGAGGGCCGGGGATTTTTATTACCAATGTAAGTCCCTCATGTAGAGCCTCTGGCGGTGGCGGCGGTGCTGGCGGTGCGGGTATTACTCGTAGCGCAAGTGCCAATACTATAACAGGGGGTCTTGGGTTAGCTAGTTCAATTTCTGGCTCATCTGTTACAAGAGCCTCTGGCGGTGCGGGTGGTCAAGAACGTACAAACTATACCTCACCTGCTAGACCGGGCGGTGGCGGTGGTTCTACAGGAACTACATTTGGCGTAGGAACGGCGGGTACAGCAAACACTGGTGGGGGCGGCGGGGCTGGTTCTTACAATAGCCCAGGCACGGCCAAAAATGGCACGAGTGGAGGATCAGGAGTGGTAGTTGTTAGAGTTGCTACATCTGTATATAGCGGCACACAGTCTGGAGCTAGTGTTTCAACCAGTGGAAGTGACACTATCCTAAGATATAACTCTTCGGGGAGTTTTGTAGCTTGAGCCATTTTGCAAAAATTGAAAACGGCAGGGTTGTTACAGTAATTGTAGCTGAAAAAGATTTTATAGACACACAAGAAGGTACTTGGGTGCAAACAAGCTATAATACATTTGGGGGTCAGCATAGTCTTGGCGGAACTCCTATGCGAAAAAATTACGCAGGGATAGGCTATCATTATGATTATGTCATGGATGCTTTCTATGAGCCACAACCTTGGCCTAGTTGGAGTTTAAACCAAGACACTTGTTGGTGGGAGCCGCCAACACCTTATCCTGATGATGATGATGGTCCTTATAAGAAGTATCGCTGGGATGAAGACTCAACAAGTTGGGTTGAGGTAACGTAATGGGCAAGCGCACAGATGTTTAGTACTTCATCTTACTCAGAAGCTACATTAGCAGGCGCGGGTTCTGGAGCAGTACAGCTGATTTTAACAGGGGTGCAAGGCACTTCTATTGCAGGTACTCCGATTGTTACGGGAAACGCTAGTGCTTTCACAGTTAGTAGTGTGCAAGGAACTGCGTCTGTTGGCTCAGTTGCTGTGGATGCTGGTGCAACTGCGTCTGTTGCTATGGGACAGCTTAACGGAAATGTTTCCCCTGTAACAGTATCTGGTAATACTTCATTTGCTGTTACAGGTGTAGCAGGTACATCGGCGGTAGGTAGTGTAACGGTTGTAAACGTTTCGGTTATCTCCCCCACGGGTGTCGTAGCTACAGGTGGGATTGGAAATTCTGTAATTAACGGTTCGGCTGTATTCAGTGTGACGGGTGTGGCTGGAACAGGTTCCATAACTGGTGTGGCCGCTCAAGCGGGTGCTGGCGCAGTTACTACTGGAGTTTTTGGTACGGGTGCTGTAGGCTCCGTAACAATTGCAGGGTCGGCATTCGTCAGCCCTGATGGAGTAGAGGCTCAAGGTCAGGTCGGTAAATCAATTGTATGGGGGCCTGTCGTTCCAGACATCGGCACCATTTGGACGCCGATAGCAGCATGAGGAGGATTTATGCCTAGTACATATACAACAAACGCAGGAATCGAACTACCTGCTAACGGTGAACAGTCATCTGTATGGGGCACCACCGTAAACGATAATATGACAATTATTGATCGTTTGACTAACGGCGTTGGTTCAATTTCTTTGTCCGGCACATCCCATACTCTGACCACTACTGATGGCTCGGTTTCTGACGGACATTACAAAGTTCTAGTGCTTGGTGGCTCTCCTTCTGGGACCAACACGGTAACTATAAGCCCTAACGATGCTCAACACATTTACATTGTTAAGAACGGCAGCGGACAGATTGCTACGTTTACACAGGGTTCTGGGGCAAATATTAGCGTGGCAAACAACACCACTAAAATTATTTACTCTGATGGAGCGGGATCAGGCGCAGCGGTTGTAGACATCACAGGTTCTTTGGACTTAGGTTCTTTGGTTATTGATGGTGTAGCAGTCACGTCTACGGCAGCGGAACTAAACATACTTGACGGTGTCACGTCTTCCACTGCGGAGTTGAACATTTTAACGGGGGTCACGTCTACCGCTGCAGAGTTAAACTACAATGACACTGGCGCAGCGGTTGGTACGGTTGTAGCAAGTAAAACGGTCACAGCGGATGCAAACAAAGATGTAGCAAGCTTGCGTAACCTGACGATTACAGGTGAGTTAGACGCGGCTACGCTGGACCTTTCTGGGGCTGCAGATCTTGGGTCTTCGTTAACTTTATCGGCTGGAGCAAGCAACTGGGTTGCAGCGGTTTTAAATAACGACTTAGTGTTTAGCTACGGCGGCAGCAATAAAATGAAGCTGGATACTTCTGGTAACTTAACTGTTACGGGCAACGTAATTGCTTATGGGACCATTTCGTAGTTATCCTATTGGAGGTTTATAAATGACACTACAAAAGCTCCAGTTTCGGCCAGGTATTGTACAAGATACTACGGACTACACCAACGAGGGCGGGTGGCGTGACGGTGATAAGATACGGTTTCGTTTGGGGCTCCCCGAAACAATCGGTGGGTGGACTAGATTAACTTCGACTACAATGCTCGGCACATGCCGAGACTTACACGCTTGGACCTCGTTGGCGGGTACGCGGTTTATTGGGGCGGGTACGTCTCAAAAACTTTACGTTGTAGATGGTTCAGAACCACAAGACATTACCCCACTACGTGCTACCACAGGGGCCGGAGACGCTACTTTTGCTGCAACTTCTGGCAGCGCAGTTCTTACTGTATCAGACACAAACCATGGCTGCGTTCTAGGTGACTTCGTTACATTCTCTGGTGCAGTAAGTTTAGGCGGTCTTATAACTGCGGGTGTGCTAAACCAAGAATATCAAATCACGGCTATTGTAAATGCCAACTCTTATACCATCACAGCTACGGCTACTGCAAACGGTTCAGACACAGCAAACGGCGGATCAAACACTGTCGCTAAGTATCAGATTAGCGTAGGGTTGAACGATGCTGCGTTAGGTAGTGGTTGGAGTGCTGGCCCATACAGTCGTGGCACTTGGGGATCCGCTGCAGATGTTTCTATTCCGAGTACGTCCTTGCGACTTTGGTCTATGGACAATTTCGGGGAAGACTTACTAGCTAATGTTCGGGGCGGGGGTATTTTTTATTGGGATACTTCTGCGGGTGTCGGCACTAGAGCGGTGAATATAACTACGGTAAGTGGAACCAATCAGCCGCAAGTTGCTAATATTGTACTGGTTTCTGAAAAAGATCGGCACGTATTGGCTTTTGGCTGCGATCCACAAGCTGACGCTGGTAACTTAGATCCTCTAACTATAAGGTTTTCTAACCAAGAAAGCTTTACGGTTTGGGGTGTGACAGCAACCAACACCGCTGGTGAATTACGGATTGGATCTGGGTCAGAAATTATTGCTGCGGTCCAGACGAAACAACAAGTTATTGTGTTTACTGATCGTTCTGTGTCAGCAATGCAGTTTATTGGTGCTCCGTTTACTTTTGGAATAACAGAGGTATCAACCAACACTTCTATTGTGGGCCAAAACGCTGCGGTAGCCGTTGGAGATTCGGTTTTCTGGATGGGTAACGATGTGTTTTACCGTTATGACGGTAACGTAACTTTAATCCCATGCCCTGTAGAAGAGTATGTATTCAACAACGTAAACGTTTCACAGCTTAGTAAAGTCACTGCAGGTAGTAACGCAGAGTTTAACGAGGTGTGGTGGTTCTATCCTTCGGCTAGTAGTTCGAACAACGATAGTTATGTTGTCTACAATTACGCTGACAAAATTTGGTTTTACGGCACTATTGATCGAACTGCTTGGGATGCAGGGGGGGTGTCCGGATTTCCTATTGCTGCATCTCCTGACGGAAACATTTATTTTCAAGAAAACGGTTTTTCAGATGGCAGTACAAACCCCCCAAGTGCAATAAGTAGCTTTGTTGAGTCCAGCGGTGTTGATATAGGGGACGGACAGCAGTTTATGTCGGTCAAACAGATCATACCAGACATAGAGTTTAGAAACTCCACGGGCACTCCAACGGCTACATTCACGCTAAACGCACGAACTTACCCTGGAAGTGGCACTACGCAGACACAAAGTGGAAACACGGTACGATCTGTAGCTAGTCCCGTAGAAAAGTACACCGAAAAGCTTGACGTTAGAATACGAGGACGATCAGTGTCTTTGCGAGTAGAGTCCAACCAAGTAGGAACTCAATGGAGACTCGGATCGACGCGCCTTGACATGCGCCCTGACGGGAGACGGTAATGTCACAATCTACCCCTGTTCCGTTCTTTGCTGCGGCCCCCACCGAGTATAGCCAAGATTATACCGCGCAGATCACACGCGCTTTTTCCTTGTATACTCAACAGCAGCAAAACCCCGGCCCTATAAAAGCAAATTCTCTTAATCTTACAGGTCTAGGTGTGTACGCAAACAACAATGCAGCTATTGCTGGCGGTTTGACGGCAGATGATGTATATAAAACAGCAACGGGTGAATTGAGGATAGTGGTATGAGCAAAAAAGAGGAAGAAAACAAACCAACAGAAGCTCCAAAAGATGTTACTGTTCCGGTTTCTATGCCGCCTTTAAGTGGAGGTTCTTGGTAATGGGTCTTTTATCTTCTTTAGGTGGCCTTGTAGGCATGGCGGTAGGTGGCCCTATGGGCGCGGCTATCGGTGGTGGCATCGGGACCTTGGGCGAGGGAGGATCATTGTCTGATGCTTTTCAATCGGGGTTAGGTAACGCACTAACAGCGGGGACTATGGGCAAAGCTGGCCTGATAGGAAACGCTATTGGCGGCGGAAACGCCAATCAAGCAGCGGGAATTGCTTCATTGTTCGGCGGATCTATGGGCGGTATGGCAACGGCTGGTGGCCCAATGAGCGCAATAGCAAGCGGTGGCGCAGGCGGCGGTGGCTTTGGCCCAATGCAGGGCGGTCTAGCTCAGAACTTAATGCAGGGCATTGGAATTAGTGACGCCAACGGGCAAACAAATCCGATCATGGGTGGAATAATGAGGGAGATGTTGTATCAACAACGCCGACCTCGGTTTGAGAACCTTATGTCCGGCACAGAATTAGCTCAGTACAATACAGGCGAAAGACGCCCTGACTACAAAGGGACAGCGGTCCCAGGTACTCCAAGAGTCCAGACTAGAGCCATGGGCGGTATGATCGAGGGCCCCGGAACAGGGACCAGTGATTCCATTCCTGCGACTATTTACCAGAACGGAGGCCCCGTTCAAGAGGCGGCACTTTCGGATGGTGAGTTTGTCATGACGGCAGACGCAGTCAAGGGGGCTGGCGGTGGGAATCGCGGGGCTGGTGCGGCTAGGATGTACGAAATGATGAATCAATTTGAGCAGAGGGTATAATCTAATGGCCGAGGAATACATCACCAAGAGTATGAACCTTCTGCCTGAGTATCAGGAGAAGTTTCTTAAAGATCTTCTGGCAAACATATACCAGACCGACGAAGAGACGGGAGAGGTCACAGGGATTGCGGCACAATCTCCTTTGTTTGGAAATCCGGTTTTAGATGAAGAAGGCAACCCTATGTACGAGGCCGCTGATGGCAGCGGTTTTACTTCGGATGCTTCTTTAGCAAAGACGGATCAGTACGGAAATCCTATAGAGGGAACTGAGGGCGGCGTTGCTGCCCCTGATGTCATGCGTTTTACAGACGCACAGACAGACGCTATCCGTAGGATGACAGGATACACTGACCCAGAAACAGGTGAGGTTGTCTACGAAAGCGGACTTGGTGCGTACAAAGATTATCTTGATAAGGCTGAAAGCACTTATGACCAAGGCATAGCTTCGGTTGCTGGCAGCACGGATCAGTATGATCCTCTTGGTCAAATTCAGTATGACGCGGAAGGTAACGCCCAGTTGGACGCGGAAGGTAATCCTGTTCGCAAAGGTGGGTACAAAGATTTTTACGATCCTTTTGTTGAGGACGTTATTGACTCGACCTATGCGGACATTGATCGTGCGGGTTCTCTTGAAAACATGAAACAACGTGGAGCCTCTGTTGGTTCCGGGGCTTTTGGTGGTTCACGCCAAGCTATTCAAGAGTCAGAGTTAACACGAAACCTTATCGACCAAAAAGCTCGTACTGGTTCTCAGCTTCGTTCTGCAGCATACACTGGAGCTCAAAACCAAGCTCAATCTGCTTTTGAAAATCAACAGAAACGCGGACAAAACGCAGGTCAATTATTTCAAGGTTTGGGTACAGGCATTGGAGCACTTGGCGAAGCGGCTCAAAGTATGGGCATGACCGATATAAACTCGCTATTTAATGTTGGTCAACTAGAACAAAACCAACTACAAAAAGAATACGATGTTCAACGCGCAGGACAATTAGAAGAAGCTTACGAGCCCTTCTCACGGTTCTCTTACATGAGAGATATCTTGTCCGGCGTACCATCCAGCGGAACTTCTCTCGCTGCAGCAGCAACACCACAAGCCAGCCCCATGTCAAATGTTATGGCGGGGGCTAACATTTATGGTGGAGCACAAGGGCAAGGGAACATTTTCGGTGGGCTTGGTGCTCTCAGGTAAGGATAGTCATGGATAACGTATACAACCGCAGTTTATTCGCCGCAGCCAATAGACCCGCTCGATCAAAGCTACAGAAGATGGGCGGCATTATGGCGTCCTCTCCGGAACTGATAGAGTCCCAACAAAAGGTTGGTAACTTATCGGGCCAAAATAATATGGGTGCTGGTGCCGAGCAGATGTCAAACCTTGCTCCGCCCATGCCCATGCCCATGCCCATGCCCATGCCCACGCAAGTTCAAATGCCCACCCCTTCCGCAATGGGCTTCGAACGTCCTCCTGTCCCAAGCAGTAATCCGTCTATGCGGATGGCTGACGGAGGAGAAGTTGATATAACTGAGGAGCCCATTGCGGAAGAGGTTGTATCTGACGGGTTCTTTGCTCGATTTAACGAGTATTTAGACAACACAGAATTAGGCAAAAAGGTTGACGCGGCCTATGAAAACGATAGGCAACGTGCAGCAGTAGAAGCTGCAAAAACCAAAGACGCTATTGACTCCGCAATTGCCACAGATAACACCGAGAATATTGTTAACACTGTACTCGACCAAGCAGGTATGCCTTTGGGAGAAGACTCTAAGAAAGAGTTTGCTCGGTCAGTGTTTGGAATGGAAGATGTCAATGACATTGATGAAATCAACAAACGTATTGCAGACGTAGCTATTGGCTCGTCTATTGGCAAAGGCCCAGACGCTTTTGCCGAGGCAGTACTGCTTGGTCTAGGGGAATACAAAAAGACGGCTACTGCTAGATCGGCGGCTACGACAGGCGGCAAGTCCGGCATGTCCCCACTTGAGCCTTTTGCTGATGCGGTTCGTGATCTCGCTGGTAAACTTGTTGCGGCTCGAGGTGTGGATATCGATACAGCCATGCAGCAAGCGGCGGCGGCATTAGCTCCTTACTATGGCGGTGGCGGCGGTGTTCCGACTGCGGCTCCGGCGGCTCCGGCGGCTCC
>Ga0070747_1000500_pt1 | contig 19549 bp, 10 predicted proteins | sample VirMetDEL_Mar_31_FD_77321 | JGI IMG/M metagenome (GOLD analysis project Ga0070747, IMG submission 77321) | Aqueous microbial communities from the Delaware River and Bay under freshwater to marine salinity gradient to study organic matter... | ecosystem: Environmental > Aquatic > Marine > Coastal... | reverse complement strand
GGCGACATCATCCTGCCCTACGCGGACGACGAGAAGACCCGGTTCGAGATTGATGAGCTCGCACGCCAGCTCTACGCGTGGAAGCCTGGCGCTCGCGGCAACAAGCTCCGACAGGACCGCGTCATGGCTCTCTGGTTCGTGTGGTCGCTATGGCAAAGCCGTAAGAAGTCAGTCGATGGACTAGGCTCCGCAGCAGGCACAGGGTTCCAGACGCGCGGGGCGAGCTGGATCATGAACGAAACCGGAGTGGTGGTCCCAGTATGAGAAGTTTCGAGGAGATCAGGACGCTGGCTATCCAGCTTCAGGAGCGCCGTACGCCGCTGCTCCAGTACATGATGGAGATTAAGCGGCACTACGAGGCCGACTGGGTCGTGCCAATGCCGTCCGTGAAGGAGGAGCCGACCGCTGCACAGTTCACGCCGTCGCTCATCACCGACACCATCGACGCTCTCGGCATGCGTGCGTCCTCGACCTCGCCGGTGACGTTCTGTCCCGCGACGAAGATGACGACCAAGGCCAACGACCGGGCGCTGAAGCGGCGCAAAATCCTCAACTCGACCTACCACGACCAGAAGTGGAAGGTGAAGTCACGCCGGTACTACCGCCACCTGTGCGCGTATGACACCAGCTCCATCTTTGTCGAGCCTGACTTCAAGCGGAAGCGCATCAAGCTCAACGTCCGCGACCCTCTCTACACCTACCCTGAGCCACAGTCGGCAGAGACGGTCACCCCGCCAGAATACGTTGCCTACATCACCCGTTTCTCGGGCGACTACCTCCGCAAGCTGTACCCCGCCGTCCGTGAGGAGAACGGTGGACCCCTGTCGAAGGAGCAGAACCATGAGGAATGGGACATCGTTGAGTGGGTAGACACCGAACAGTTCGCATACGGGCTCCTCGGCCCTCGCACCCAAGTCGGCAAGCACATCAACACGACGTGGAACTACGACGGGGACATGTCGCAGGGACCGTGGATGCCACTTGCCACTCCTGTGCGCAACCTCTCAGGTGTCTGCCCTGCCATTACGCCGCAGGAGATCAGCTTGCACTCCGTGGGTACACGACTGAACGCCCTGCTGGGCAACGTCGAGATGCAGACGAAGCTCATGGCGATGGAAGTGATGGCACAACAGCGCGCCCTGTTCCCTGACATGTTCGTCATTGGCAGCGAGAACGACGTGCCTCGCATCGCCAACGGACAGTGGAAGGACGGACGCACGGGTGAGATGAACATGCTCACTGGCGTCCAGTCGGTGGGCCAGATCAGCCAGACCCCCGACCGTATGACGAGCCAGCTCATCGACCGCCTTGAGCGGAACACTCGAGTTAGTGCTGGCCTCAATCCCCAGATGGGCGGGGAGAGCTTCGGCTCCCTCCGCACCGGGCGTGCTCTGGACTCGATGATGTCATCGAGCGTGGACCCGCGTATCCAAGAGCTGCACGAAGTCACTGAGGCGTGGATGCCCGCAGTGAACACCGCGATCCTTGAGCAGTACAAGGCGTACTTCCCCGACGAGAAGCTCACGTTCTTCTCGGGCTGGCGCGGCGACAAGGGTCTGGTCGAGTTCGTTCCGATGGACGACATCGACACCAGCGAGAACACGGTCACCTACTCCATCCCTGGAGCCGACGCCGTTCAGCTCACCCAGGTTCTCGGTTCCCTCTACGGGTCGGGCGCTATAAGCCTTGAGACGTTCCGGTCCCTGCACCCTTATGTCGATGACCCTGAGTCCGAGCGCACCGAGATGCTCCAAGAGGATGTCTTCAAGGCGATGCTCGCTGGCGCACAGGAGCAGATCGCGTCGGGCCAGATGCCCATTGCCATCGTGGCCGGCCTCTACAAGAAGATCAAGGAAGGCAAGTCCCTGGAGGACGCCATCGTTGAGGCCGACGAGGAGATCAAGGAAGCGCAGGCTGAAGCTCAGCAGGCAATGATGGAAGGCGCGCCACCCAGCGCGGACCCCCTCGCCCAGTTGGGACTTGCAGCAGGACCAGGCGCAGCCGCACCTGGCATGGTGCCACCGGGAGCCGCGGGTCCGCCCCCGCTTGCTCCCGGTGGCCCGACCCAAGACATGGAAGCCATGCTCGCGGGCGCACTCGGAGGTGCATGATGCCAAGGACAAGAAAGACACAGACGGGCGATCCCGCCCAGGCAGTCAAGAGCGTGCCTGGCGTGCGCCATGGGGAAGGCGACGATCAACAGGCGATGCAGGCCGCGATGCCCGCTCCCAATGTTCAGCAGCCTGTCCCGACGCCTGCTGGCCCCCGACCAGGCGCTCCTCTTGTTGAGCCGTCGCCCACTAGCCCCGATGCTGTTCAGGCGTTCCTTGCTGCCAACAACCCGAACATGCTCGCGGGCAGCGACTCGCCCGACGAGATCGTGACCGAAGGCTTGTCCTCTGGCCCAGGTCGTGGGCAGGAAGCAATCCGCGGTCGGGCGCAGACACCACTCAAGCGCTTCTACGAGAACCTTGCCGCTGAGACGGGCAACCCGAAGTTTCGACACCTTGCTGAAAGAGCTGGTCTGTGAGCGTACGCCGAGTAGGTAGCACCCCCGCGGGAGTAACCGCAATCCACCGCCAGGCGGTGAATCAGGACATCCTCCTCGGCGCAAACCCGTGGCTGGCAGACGATCCTCAGACTCTCATGAGTCTGTCGACCTCAGGCGCGGACCCGCAGCAGCTCGTCACGGGCGCAGCCGCCCTCGCGGGCATGGACTCCATCGACCGGCTCGCCAACAGCATGGGCAAGATGTCCGACGTTGGGCAGCGCGCGGTCTACGGTCAGCTCACCGAGCAGCAACAGCGTGCCCTCAACACGATGGGCTACAACCCGATCCCCGACAAGGGATTCCTTGACGGCGTTCCCGGCCTGGAGCAGGCGTTCGACGCCACAGCCAAGGTCGCGAGCGTGGCGTTCAAGCCCGTCGCTATGGCGGCGAAGCCACTCATGCCCGCGATGGACTTGCTCATGTGGATCGGTGACGTTCCCGGTCACCTGTACCGAGCCATCCGTCAGATGGAGAACTGGCAGCAGTGGGTCGCTCTCGGCGTAGCCGCAGCAGCCGTTGGTGGGGCCGTCTTCACTGGCGGCGCGTCACTCGCACTTCTCCCCGGCACGCTGGGGACGCTGGGTATGGCGGGTGCGATCGGACTGGGTTCGGCCGCGGCCTCGACCGCAGTGACTTCGATCGTCTCTGGCACTCAGAACCCCACCGAGTGGTGGGACATCATGAACCCCTTCGGCGCAACCGGCGTTGGGCGCGGCGAGAAGATCTTCCTCAAGAGCGGCCAGGAGAAGGCCCGCACCATCCTCGGCCAGGCTGAGCATCTGCATGCAATGGCTCGAGATATCTCAGTCAACACCGACATCGGTGAGCTCGCACAGGACTTCGCTGGCGTGCGTGACTCCACCAACCAGAATGTCCTCGTCCACTCCATTGAGCGAGTCGCCTCAGGTCTGGCCGACCCCGGCACCGTGGAGTTCCAGCGGGTGTACGCAGGACTCGCAGAGCTGATCGAACAGGACGAGTTCCTTGAAGCGATCGACGCACTCCAGACGAGCAAGATCAGCTTCGGCCGCGATGTCGCCAACGTCGCCCAGATTCAGCAGGGCACCACGATGCACAAGTGGGTGTCGGGCGCAGCCGATGCCATGTGGCTCCTGACGATGGACCCGACGATGGCGTTGGGCAAGGCCGGCAAGCTCGCGCACCTCGCACGCCGTGGAGTCGAGATGCCCAAGGGTGCCGACGCCATCCGCATGTTGACAAGAATGGTCAACGAAGACCAAGCCGTCGCCCGCGTGGCGCTGGAAGTCTCGGCTGCTGTCGATGCCGAAGACATCCGGCTCATGCCGAAGATGTGGCGTCAGCTCTTCGATCCGATGGTCGAGTACAAGAAGGGCATCATCAAGGCCAAGCAGATGAAGCCGGGGGACGCGTTCGACACCGAGCAGTTCCTCAAGTACATCGAACACGGCGACGGCCTCACTCAGATTCTCTCTGGCAAGGGCACCGTCAAGGGCATCGAACACATCGTCATCAGCGCTCAGTCCCGCACCAAGGGCATGGGCAAGTGGATGGAGGAGATCAAGGGATTCGAGAAGGGCATCACCGATGCCACGTTCATTGACGACCTGAAGCGCACCGCAGAACACATGGGCGTGGACAACCCCGTCGCCAAGCTGCTGCCCGACCTCGACGTGCAGTCGGTCGACACCACATTCAAGTGGGTCAAGAACACCGATGCCCTCGCCCAGGAGATGCCTGGCTACATCGCAGGCAAGGCTTTGGGCGAAGGCTTGCTTTACGTCCCAGGCGGGAGAAGCTTCGCGAACTTCGTGTCCGGTATCACGACGATGATCCCGAAGGGCAAGGCGCTCGCGATGACGGGCGACCAGGCACCCGAGGACATCCATCGCTTCGTGGAGTCGATGGGTCGGCACATGAACATGCCGTCGTACATGCGCGACGAGTGGCTCTCCAACATCTTCCGTCAGGGCACCATCGCCCAGCGACAGGAAGTGGTCGTCTCGTTCATGGACTCGCTGATGAAGGCGGGCGGGCTTCACAACTCTGACGAGATGATGAAGCTGTCGAACAAGTACATCAACAAGTACCGCCAGGCATTTGCCTACGGCGGCGACGACGTGCTTCAGACTGTCAACGGTTCGCAACGTGTGGTCGGCTACTTGCCCGAGCATCACCAGTCCGTGTTCATGGTCATGCCTGACCTCCGCGAGATGAGCGCGGTCATCCGTCAGGGCCACGCCCTGAAGTGGGCCACCAAGGTTGTCGACCATGACTTCGTTGAGTACGGCATGTCCAAGTTCATCAAGCCCGGTTGGCTGATGCGCATTGGCTTCATCCCCCGTGCGGCCGGCGAAGAGATGCTCGCCTTCATGATGCGTATGTCCGAGGGTGGCCTGCTCCAAGAGTTCGCAGCTCGCGGCGCAGCCGACTGGGACACCTACCGCACCGCGCAGGGCAAGCTCGCGTTGATGGGCGACATCAACAAGCTCGCGCCCCATGAGATCGCAGCGCTCCAGGGGCCACGTATGCACGTCGGCTTCCGCACGCTTGAGCGTATGGGTAGGCGTATGGGCTGGGTCCATCCGCAGAACCGCTACCTCGACAACTACATGGACTGGCAGAACGACGTCCGCAAGTCGGGTGTGTTCGGTGGCAAGGGTTCGCGCTTCACCAACAACGACTGGCTTGACGAGCTGCCCCAGTGGCAGAAGCAGTTGCTCTTCGGCAGGGACCAGTCGGTCCGTCGCGGCCTGCTCGCGGGCATCGACCCAGTGCTGCAAGACGCAAGCGAGGCGTGGGTCAAGCGTCATGCCGGTGCGGTCATGGAAGCTACGTCCGCGATGAACATGTCGCTGATGGAGCGCAGCCTGGTGCGGCCCGACATCGAGACGACGTGGATGCGTGACCCGCTCACTGGTGAGCGCAAGGAAGTCTTCATCAAGGTGAACGGCGAGCGCTCCCGTGTGGGTCAGGGTTCATCGGGTGGCGCTGGGACCGGCGAGATTCGCGACGAGCGCTACACGCAAGGTGTCTACACCCAGGTCACCGAGGCACTGGACGACCCGATCTTCGGGCCGGTCCAGGCGAAGCACAACCTGAAGCTCAGCCCGGTGCAAGAAGGCACCTACTTCGGCCGTCAGAACTACGCCGATTCGATGGCTCAGATGACGGTCATCGACAGCCACCAGTCCAAGGTGATCGTCTCGGAGTTCCTGCAACCCCGCACCGACACCTGGCGTCACGTCGGCACCAAGCTGGAACATCCCGTCTTCAGAGAGATCATGTCCGACATGGTCCGACAGGGCGACCAGACCATCGGCGGCTTCATGATTCGCCTTGAGGACCAGATTGATGAACTGAAGTTGCTTCACCGCAACGAGTACAACGACCGAATCCTCAACGAGGCCAAGGCGATGTACGACCGCATGGAAGCGGTCCAGCCGATCATCGAGGGACTCGACGCGCTCACCCCGGCACACCGTTCGCAGGTCACCGCGATCCTCACCAAGCAGATGCACCAGCCCGACATTGAGTTTGTCGAGCAGCTTCAGCGCTGGGCCGATCCCACCTGGGGCAAGGCCGTTCCGAAGCAGCCGGCCAACGTGCTGCACCGTGGCGTCACCGACGACTTCACGCATGAGATGCTGCCGAACGGCGACCTCGTCCTCTACCCGCAGACGCAAAACCAGTGGGGCAACACCAAGGCTGTGTCGATGTCGACCGACCCGGCTCAGTCGCTCCAGTACAACACACGCCGTGGCGCATCGGACTACAACAACGGTCCGGTCTTCGACGGCGGCACCATGCTTGAGTTCGACCGCGACTTCATGTACTCGCAGTGGAATCGCACGCATGAGGAGTTGCTTGCCAACCCCTCGACGTACGAGAACACGCTCTACACGGGTGACGGCCCGTACGCCGTGATGAAGGAAGGCCAGGCGACCGAGATCGCGTTCGCCACCGACCAGCCCATCGTCGTGCCCGCTACCAAGTGGCGCGCGGTTGGCGGCGAGGACTACCAGAAGCTCGTTGCGAAGGCGCAAGAGACAGCCCCAGCACACAGCCCGGTCCACCGCATCCAGACACACATCTACGACATGCCGATGGAGGATGTCATCCCGCAGGTGGATGAGGCTCTCGACGCATTCGTGGCGACCTTGTCGCCCGACGAGAAGCTCTGGCTCCGCGACATCCTCAACGAGGACGTGGCGAAGTTCACCGACTACGCCAACAGTGGCGGGATCGTCAGCGCCAAGGACTACGGCAACGGTGTCATCGCAGACATCATCATGAAGGACGACTACGCCGAGCTGGCAGACCCAGCGGCGAACGACATCCTCATGAAGATCAAGGACTTCGCCAAGTACGAGACGGGTGGCGTCTCCAACGGTGACCTCCTCATGGAGATCGTCCGCATCCGCGAGGACAAGATCGGTGCGCTGGACGACGTGTTCCGCGCCCGCCTTGGTATCCGTGGCAAGGGACTCCGCGGTCAGAACAACCCGTACGCGGGCAAGGCTGCATTGGAAACGCAGACAGGCGACAGTTCGCTCGACCGTTGGTTGCGCGATGGCTGGGACATGCGCGGCAAGGGTGGATGGGACACGACGCCTGAAGTTCAGCAGACGTGGTCCCCGATCTACGACAACTACAGCGACATGCGAGACGGCATGGTTGACGACCTCGCAGGCGTGCTTGCAAGGCCCGAGAACGCACAGTACGTCCGCCAGTCGGCACACATGCTGGAAGGCCCGAACGGGACACCAGTGGCGCAACCCGCTGAGTCCGGTGTCACCCGCATCTACACCCCAGTCGTGGCACAGAAGTCGCACGCCGTCGAGGCTCTCCTCAACGGGCACTGGCAGGCAGTGGATGACGCCGAGCGCCTGGCCCTGATTCAGGTCGCGGCCAAGGTCGAGGGCGATTCCACCATCCGTGAGGTGCTGGACGCCAGCGCCGTCTACTACACCGACATCGACAACAATCCTGTCGCCAACGCGATCCACAAGTCACTGGGCGAACCCAGCACGATCGACAACGGTGAGCTCATCAGCACGCAGCTCCGTCAAGACCTCCGTGACTTCCTTGCCACCAAGGGACCGCAAGAAGAGTATTCGGTCATGGCTCAGCAGCTCCTTGGGACCGAGGTTCCTCACCGCTACAGCGATGAGTTCATCGACGCGATGGAGTACGACGAGAAGGTCGAGCTGCTCGCCGTTGCCCTGAAGCACATGGACAACAGCAAGGCCCGGTACTCCCAGCCGGTCAGCCAGTCACTCGACACGATGGCGACCGACGACCCCCGTGTTGCCAAGTGGCTCAGCTCGATGCTCTCCGACAGCGATCAGCCGCAGCGCGTCGGGATGCTCGACGTGCCATTCATGGCTACCCGTGAAGGCGTGGGTGGCTCTGGTCTGAAGGCAGTCCAGAACCTCGAGAAGCGCAAGGACGGCCACAACTGGTTGTGGGAATTGGATCAGCGCTACCAGGGTGCGCCGACCCCGTACGATGCCACACACTTCCAGCACGTTCCGTACAGCTACACCGCGCCTGGTGGCAAGAGCTACCAGGGATTCGACATCGTCCCCGGCGAGAGCGCCGAGTCCGCAATGCGGGGCTGGGCCGAGACAATCGTGGACAACGCGATGCTCAAGCAGCGCCGCGGCATGAAGGAGTCTTCGATCTTCAAGGGCGAGACGCGGGTGGGCCGCATGGTGGGCGATCAGGTCACGCCACTCCAGAAGGGCGACGTGTCGAACCAGCCCGAGGACTTGTTCCGGTTGGGCGAGGACGGGATGCCGTCGAACGAGGCTGTGCCGTGGGGCAACAACGCCGAGTTCGATCACGCAGCCGACGCCATGAGCGAAGAGCTGATGTGGGGCATCATCGGCCCGAAGATTCGCGACCTCTACGAGGAGCCAGCAGGTCTGGCTACCCGTGTGCCGAAGTCCTTCGTGGAGCCGAAGCGCACACTGGGTGGGCACTACAACCTGGGCGACAAGCCACACGTCGACCAGCAGGTCATGCTCTCCCGCTCCCGCGTGGATGATGTCTACATGGAGCCGGAGGCCACGCTCCCCAACGTCGCGATCACCCAGAACTACAAGCTCCACAAGGAGCAGATCTGGGAGCGCATCGTGCGCTACGGATTCGACAATGTCATTGGGCCGGCCATCGACTCGCTCGCCCGCAAGCCGATGTCGTTCCACTACTTCGCGCAGGCGTACAAGCAGAACAACCGCAACCTCGCATGGATGCTCGACACCGAGCTGTTCGAGGGTCAGTTCAAGACCGCCTTCGACAATGTCATCGCAGCCCTGGACGACCAGAGCGCCCTCTCGGCTCAGGCCATCGAGGACGCTCGACTGCTCAGCGAGACTGGCTACGGCATCACGCTTCTGAAGGGCGACGAGGCCGACGCTCAGAAGTGGCTGCTCTCGCTGGGCCGTGAGCCTGACGAGTTCGTTGCCGAGCTGTCGAACGTGCAGCAGTCCTACCGGGCCAAGGCGGCGCGCGAGATTGCAGCGATGCCTGGGGCACCGACCGACCCCGACCTCATGCCGAGCTGGATCGACCAGCACATCGACGCGTCACAGCACACCGCGATCACCGATGCGGCCGAGCGCCTCAAGTACAGCGCCAACCCACAGGCCATGCAGGTCAACCTGCCAGGCGACGTTATGGGCAAGCGCACATCGGCCGAGCGCCTGGTGCGCGCGTACGACGCCACCATCCCTGACGATGTCTGGATTCACGGTGGCCGCGAGGGTGTCGAGGAGTTCCTGAAGCTCCAGGCTCCGCACCTGCCTAGCAACTTCACCGACGACCAGTGGAACGCACTGACCAAGGCACGCACCCAGCTCCACGAAGCTCTCCGCGCTGCCGAGGACGCAGCCGCAGCCCGAGCTATCGACAACATGATCCCGTTCCTTGACTCGCACGAAGAGCGATCCATGTTCGCTGAGTATGGGCGCAACTTCCTGCCGTTCTGGTACGCGGAGGAGAACTTCATCAAGCGCTGGGGCCGCACGCTGGGCAACGGCAAGCTGGCGATTCCCGGCACGACCAAGTACATGCCGTCCTTCGGTGTCGACACGTTCCGCAAGGCACAGCTCACCTACTCGGGCATGAAGTCCGGTGGCATCGTTCGCACCGACGCCAACGGTGAGGACTGGGTGGTCTACCCCGGCTCGACGCAGCTCACCTGGGCGCTGGACAAGGTCCTGCCTGGTGACGTTGAGCCGATCGGTGTGCTGTTCCAAGCCAAGACCGACAGTCTTCTGCCGGGTGTCACCCCCGATGGTCACGTCGGTCCTGCGCCTATGGCCGCCGTCCCTGTTCACTTCCTGACGCACATGTTCCCCGATGCACGCGGACTCAAGAATGCTGTGTTGGGCGAGGTGGGTGCCACCCGAGGGGTTGTCGACCAGATCGTTCCCGGCGTCCTCACGAAGGCGTGGTCGCTCGCGTTCAACGACGAGACAAGCGACCAGCGGTATGCCAGCGCGATGATGACCGCGATGGCCTACGCCGAGGCCGAGGATCGTGGACTCAAGGACAACGCCACGTCGAAGGACATGGACGACTACCTCGACCGCATGCGCAACCATGCGCGCATCATCATGACGGCTCAGATGCTCCTGGGCTACGTCGTGCCCGGTAGCCCGAGCGCACTGGCGACAGGCGAGATCAGCCCGCTGGCCTCGCTCCTGCCTCAGAACATCGAAGACCCACGGGCGATCCTCTCGGACAAGTACCGCACCTACGTCGACAACCTTGGCGTGGAGGCGGGCACCGCGGCCTTCCTGAAGAACCATGAGAACTCCGATCTCGAGGACATCGTGAACCCGTCCGTCCTCGCAGCAGGGTCGGGCACCGAGTCCGTGTCGGGCGCACCGCTCCCGGCTACGGCGCAGGGCATCAACTGGTACGTCGACAACAAGGACTGGGTCGATCAGTCGCCCGAGGCTGGCGCATGGCTGATCCCTCAGGACAAGGCTGGCTCTGGCTTTGAGCGCGATGCGTACAACCAGCAGCTCTCCAACGGACTGCGCAAGCGGCGTACGCCCGAGGAGTACCTGCGGGCAGTCAAGTTCCGCCAGGGTGCCATCCCCTACTTCGAGAACAAGGACCTCTACGACGAGGCCGTTCTGGTGGTGGGCGATGACGCACAGCGCAAGCGCGACCTCGATGACCGCTGGAAGATTTGGTCGACCAACTTCAAGGCGGCGAACCCGCTGTTCGCTGAGCAGCTTCAGGACAGCGACAGCCGCATCCGTCGCGCCAAGACAATCGAGCAGCTCCGGTACGCAGTCAACGATCCCGAGGGGCCGAACTCTCCGTACATCGAACCAGTCAAGTTGATGTCGTCGGCCTACGACCAGTACACCGCGAAGCTGAAACTCCTTCAGGGTCGTCGTGATGCTGCGGCTCGCGAGGAGAAGCGTCAGCTCAAGGCAAACTTTGAGAACTGGGCAGAGACGTGGACCTTGCAGTACCCTGACCTAGAACGACTGTGGACTTCCGTGTACCGTCCGAGCGCAAGGATTGATTGATGGCAGACGAGCAAACAACTGGGCGACCGGGAGTAGACGACACGACGATGGGTGTCCCCGACCGGGGGAACGAAGCGGGTGCCTATGACTTCCTGGCAGCAGACCCAGACTTGCCTGAAGATCCAGAACCCACGGACGGCACGCCCACACAGGACGAGCTGAACAAGCAGGCGAGCTTCACGTTCGCCACCGATGACTTTGAGCCAGGCGAGAAGGTGGGCGACTCGCGAGCCGTGCGCCTTATCTTCATCCGGCTGGGGAAGCTGGGACTCGACCGAGGGCCGGCCGACAACAACGAGTGGCGCGCCGCCAAGGCCGAGCTCTCTCGCAAGATCATCGCCATGATCCCCGACGACATGCAGACCGACGACGTTCTCAAGAACGCCGACCTTCGCGCCATGTTCAATGAGATTGGGTTCGGAGAGCGCGACAAGACCGAGGCCGACTCCGAGGTCGCGGGCATGAAGTTCTCTGCACTGGAGCGCACCATCGCGGGCGAGGCGCTCATCCAGGCGCAGACCAAGATCACCGCTCAGTACGAGAAGATGCTCATTGGGGAGATTCCCGAGAACCTCCCGCCCGACCAGCACGCCGCAGAGGTTGAGAAGGTCGCCCAGTTCGTAGACAACATGACCAACGAGTGGCGTGGGGGCCAGGTCAATCGCATCGAAGAGACGATTGAGGGCGACCGCAAGTGGGACAGCGTCAAGGGCGAAGTCGTCAACGTCGAGGATGACGAGGGCAACGAGGCGTCCGGTGTGCTGGAGGACTTCAATGCCTTCGACGTCGAGGGGGCCGCGACCGAGTCACTCACGCAGTTCTTGAGCTACAAGGACATCCAGAGGCTCGTCCAGTCGGGCGAGCTGACGATGGATGACTTGAACGATCTCGACACTGGCGAGGAGCTGGGGGTCGACGGCAAGATCGTGACCGGACAGACTCGCATTCAGTACGAAGACACCGCTTCGATGTCCAGCTTGATCCGTGGGGGTCCAGACCCTCGCGCTGACTCGGTGGGGGTTCTCTCGCCGCAGGGAGAGGAGGAAACGAAGTGGGCCGACAAGGAATGGTATTCGGTCCGTGAAGCCCGACGACTCTACAACGACATGGATCAGGCAGAGAAGCTCGCCCTCACTGACAAGATGAAGAAGGCGGGGCTGTTCGATCTCGTTGGCCGCGAGCCTGTTATCCCAGGGGATACCACGGACCCAGCCTTCAAGGCAGCGTGGGACCACCTGATGAAGTCCAGCCTGGAGACGGGCAAGCCGATGACCGAGCTGCTCGCTGAGCGCATGACCGCCTTTGAGCGGGAGAAGGAAGCCAGCCTCTCGACCAAGCTCACCGACCCGGCTCGCTTGCGCATCAACGCCAACGGGTACGCCCGTGACGTGATCGGCCGCCACATGACCGACGACGAGCAGGCGAAGATGATTGAGTTCATGCACAATCTCGAGCGCGAGAACGCGAAGGTCGAGGAGGGGCTGACCACCGACGACCCCGAGACGCAACTGGATGAGGGCACCATTGCTGACATCGACGCGCGGATGCAGGAATACCTCGTTGACCAGAATCCGACAGAGGCAGGAGCCAAGGACGTGGCAGACCAGTACGAGCAGTTCACCCAGATGTTGGCTGGACCGGGCCGGGGGGTTCGCTGATGGGCGCGGGATTCGGAACACCATTCGGACCAGGCGGGCACGGGATGCAGCCCACTGCACCGGCACCGACGCCGACCTCGACGTTCGACAGCTCTGCCTACGCAGGCGCAGCCGGGGTGACCGGCGTTGCCCAGGACCCGTACAACGGCAACAACCCGAACGACATGCCGAGCAAGTACGGCATCAACTTCGATGAGAGAGGACCGAAGAGTGCGGCCCCCGAAGACGTGGACGCTTACGTCCGAGACAATTACGGCTACCTCGCAGGGTTTCTCGATATCCCAGACGTGGGCAACATCCTTCGTGACGCAGCCATCAACAAGTGGAGTCCTGGCAAGCTTTACGGAGCGATCTCTGCCACCGACTGGTGGAAGTCCACCAGCGCTGCGGCTCGTACGTGGACCCAGCTCGCCAACGAAGACCCCGCCGAGGCGCGGCGCCTTGTGGCCCAGACCGCTGCCACGGTTACCAACCGGGCACAGTCACTCGGACTCGGACTGAGTGGTGCAGCCATCGGCAGCATCGCCTCGATGGCAACCAAGAACGGGTGGACCGACTCGCAGATGGTCGATCACCTCATGGGTCAGGTCAACTGGCAGCAGATTCAGGCCGGCGACCTCACTGCCAAGCGCGATGAAGTTCTCGCTATCGGTGCGGACTACCTCGTTGGCGTGGATGCCTCGACAGCACAGAACTACGCCATGCGCATTGCCTCAGGTGAGATGACCGAGTCGGGCGTGAAGTCCGCGATGCTGAAGCAGGCCAAGGCCCGGTTCGGTTGGATGGCCGACGAACTCGACCAGGGCATCACGGTCAAGGACTTCCTTGAGCCGGTGCGCCAGACGATCAGCCGTGAGCTGGGTGTTGCCAACGAGAGCATCGACCTCATGGATTCCAAGTGGCTGAAGATGGTGGAGACACGGGGCGAGGACGGGAAGATGCGCGCCGCCACACTGGACGAAGCCATGCTGACGGCTCGACGTGATCCGATGTTCAACAACACGCAGAAGGCGAAAGAGATGACGACCTCGCTCAACGGCACACTCACCAAGATGTTTGGGAAGCGCTGATGGCTGACGACGCAGCACGTTCCCAATTCGACACACTCGCCGCCACGCTCGACAACATCGGGCTGGGCGCACTGTTCTCTGTTGACGGCTCAGGCAACCCGAGCGGCTGGCTGTGGAACCAGATTCAGGCTGGCGTCGACACCGACGAGGAGATCGCGGTTGCGATCAAGCAAACCGATGTCTACAAGAATCGGTTCTCTGTCATCGTGGAGCAGGAGAAGCGCGTCCGTGAGGGCGGCGGTGGCTACATCATGAACGAGCTGGACGTGCTGAACTACGAGGAGGAGGTGCGCGGCTACATGGTCGCGGCCGGTCTACCCCCGTCGTTCTACGACGACCCCCAGGACTTCACCAAGCTGATCCTGTCGAACCTGTCCCCACTCGAGGTTCAGAAGAAAGTTGTGGCCGCGTTCGACTACGTCGTGTCCGCTCCCCCCGAGGTGCGCACAGCGTTTGAGGAGTTCTACGGTGTCGGCTCAGGCGATGCTCAGCTCGCAGCGTGGGCACTCGACCCCGAGCGCACTGTCTCTGACATCACGAAGGCCACCCGTACCGCGTACGCCGCTGGCATGTCCGAGCGCTTCGACATCGGCATCGACCGGGCGACGGCCGAGCGCATCGCTGACCTCCCGCTGACTGAGGGCGGGATCACTGAGGGCATGAAGCAAGTCGCTTCTCTGTCCAACGTCTTCCGCGAGGGCATCGGTGAAGCCACCGACATCACCAACAACGACGGTGTCTCCTCCGTGTTCGAGGGCAACGCCGACGCGCAGACAGCCATCAACCGCCGAGTGGGAGAGCGCCGATCCATTGAGCGCTCAGCCACGGGCGGGGCGATCATCACACGCGAGGGAGTCGTCGGTTCCGGCTCCTCATAGTTCCCCCGACAGGACGCGACGGCCCCGCAGGTATATATACCGCGGGGCCGTTTGCGTTTTCCTGCTACCCTTGTCACTGTTCGTGAGCTACTTCATTGGCCGGACGCTGAGTGTGAGCTAGACATGGCCGCTCAACCATCCCCCTTCAATCCGCGCAGCTGGGGCGTAGGTAAGTCGTGAGAAGCCCATAGGAGGGCCAGAAATGTCAGAAGCAGACGAGAATCAAGAGGACGTATCCGAGTTGCGTAAAGCAGCAGCGGGTGGAGCCGAAGCCAAGCGGGCGCTCCAGATCGCGAAGACGGAGAACGCGTTCCTCAGGGCCGGAATCCCGTTGGAAGGCAAGGCCGCGACCGCAATGGTCGAGGGCTACACCGGAGAACTGGATGCCGAATCCATCAAGGCCGAAGCCGTTGAGTGGGGGATCGGAAACGCTCCAGCACCAGTGGCGGAACAGGAAGCAGACCCGAAGTTGGCAATCGCAAACGAGACTCAGGCACTACAGGAAGCACGGGACGCCGCATCAGGCGCACCAGCACCCGACATTCAGCCTGAAAAGGATGCGAAGACCCAGACGTTTGAGAAGTTCGTGGAGAACCGGGAAGCCGGCCTCTCCATGACCGACGCAACGAACTACGCCTACGGCGACATGATCCGTCATGCCAGCCTGGGGACCAAGGGCGCTCGATTCGACCAGGCCGAGTGGGATGCTGCCGCACAGCGTCAAGGACACGGTGCGGAGTACGCCAAGTGATTCACGAACCGGGATGTGATTGCGGTGCCTACGCCTGCTCTCTTCGATCGAAGGGTGTGCAGGTATCCCCAGCGGGGATGGTGAGGCACAACAAGAAGACCCCGGCCCCCCAGCGCTACAACGGTTGGGAGAAAGGAACTGCCGGTGAAGACCGGCCGAACGGGACACGCATGCCGTATCTCGACAAGCACGGTTCCGACATCCCGATCAAGAAGTTCGCGCAGGGAGACTTTGCCAAAGACCAGAAGGCTCTCTCCGAAGCCCGAGCCAGAAACACTGTGAGGTAAATCATGACTGAAATCGCACTCAACCCAATGGACAGTTACGACCTGACTGTCGAGACCAAGATCAACATCGAGGACTTCATCTCGCTGTTGAACTACGACGACCTCCCCATGCTGGGTGGCGTCGAATCCGATGGGTTCGCGACGATTGCCAAGGCACCCGTCGACAACACCATCTTCTACTGGCAGACGCAGGACCTCCCGGTTCCGCGTACCACTGTGCTGACGGCACTCACCACCACCACGACCACGTTGGTCGTTGCTGCTGGCGATGGCGTCAACTTCGCTGTTGGCGATGCCATCCGCATCGGTGACGAGGTGTGTTTCATCTCGGCCATCGCTACGGACAGCCTGACGATTTCCCGTGGTGACGCGGGCACGTCGGACCCCGGCACCACCTACGCGGTCGGCACCGACATCATCGGTCTGGGAACGATCCTTGACGAAGGTGACATCGGAACGCAACAGTTCCGTGGCCGTGACAAGCACAGCAACTACACCCAGATCTGGACCTCCCAGATCAACATGACCCGTACACAACAGCGCATCCCGAAGTACGGTGTCCCGTCCGAGCAAGGCAACCTGATCCGTCAGGTGCAGCTCTCCGAGGGCATCAACAAGGAGAACGCTTTCCTGTACGGGCAGAAGTGGCAGTCGGACCCGAAGCGGGCCACCGGCGGCCTCGCGTACTACCTCACGTCGAACGTGATCGCGAACGCAGCGTCAGGCGACTGGCTCACCGTGACCGAGATCGAGAAGCGGCAGCAGGTTGCATACGACGCGGGTGGTGCATTCGATTGCATCGTCTCGCGGCCTCGTAACTTCGCAGCGTTGAACAACGCTGAGGGTGCCGAGCGTGTGCGTACCGATTGGCAGGACGCCTACCGTGGTCGTCGCCGTGCAATGAGCATCGTCACCGAGTTCGGTGAAGTTGAGTTGTACCGCAACCGTCACGTCAAGGCCACCGACGCCTTCGGCATCAAGAAGGACGCTCTCAAAGAGCGGGTCTTCCAGCCGATGGTGGTGCAGCCCCTCGCCAAGACGGACGACCGCGACAAGTGGATGTTCGTCAACGAGGCTGGCTTCCAGGTCACCCAGGAACGCCATCAGGTGTACTGGAACGAGCTGGACAACACCGCAGCCTTCCCGGCCAACCTGGCCTGATTCCCCCCTCTGGGCTTAGGTCCATTGGTGCAGACCCCCTCACCTCACGGTGGGGGGGTCTTTGCGTTACGATGCAGGGATGGCACGCACCTCGGTAGAGAACACCGTCGAACGGATCAGGCGGCAGCTCGCGTCTACCGTACGGCTGGAGATCAGCACGTTAGGGTCCACGCTCACAACGTCGACCAACCCGGTCACGTTGACGTACGACTTGCCCAACAGCCTGCGCTCAGGCTCAGTCATCGCAGTCGGCACCGAGCTGATGCGGGTGATATCAGTCGATACCGCCGCCAAGGAATGCACGGTCATCCGTGGCTGGCAGGACACTGACGCCCAAGCGCACGACACTGGGGCCGAAGTCCAGATCAACCCGCGGTTCACGTTCGCGGACATCTACGACGCGGTGATCCAAGAGATTGACTCGTGGGCACCAGACATTTTCAAGGTCGAGGACGACGTGTTCACGACCGCCGACGACACGGCCGGGGTCGAGATCCCCGCCGATCAGTCAGACATTCTGGGGGTGATCTCAGTGAACCGGAACTGGACCGACGACGCCAGTGTCGTTTGGCCGGATACTGGCTTCACCCTCTATCGCGGGCGCTCAGCCTCCCTGACACCAGACACGGGGTCGGGACTCTTCGTCCGCTTTACTCGCAACCTGGGCTACGCCGAGACAGGTGAAGTGTTCATCACCTACGCCAAGCCCTTCGACACCAGCCTGCTCACCTTCGCTGGCGACTTCGTGACCGACCTGGGGATGGCAACCAACCAGCTCGAGATCGTGGAGCTGGGCGTGAAGTACCGGGTGCTGGCCGACGACGAAACGGGCCGATCTGCCAGAGGGCCACAGGACGAGCCACGACGGGCAGAGGAAGTGCAGAGCGGCGACGTTCTCACACTCGCTCAGACGGTCTTGCAAAGGTACAACACGCGAAAGGCACAGGAAGTGCGGCGGCTGCGTAGCGCCTACAGCTTCCAGACTTGGTGATGAGCTTCTCAATCCCGTTCTACGGACCCAGCTACGACTTCTTCGACGGAGCGTTTGGCGACCCACGCAACATCCCGTACACCGTCAACATCGACGGCCAGGTTTATCCCATCGACATCGACAACTACCGGCACAACGGAGTCACTCGATTCCGGCAGGGCGTCTCGACCTCAGGGGAAGTCAACGATCAGCTCCTCAACAGCGAGCCGTCGTGGTGGCGCTACCGCTTCGACTGGTCGAGTGGGGCCGGCCAGGAGATTGACGAGCTGGATCAGGACTCTGTCGCCAGCCGGTACGAGGCCAGCCGCGGCATCAACCCGTGGGATCAGTTTCAGGTTTGCCTGCACAATGCGACCGAGAACGTACTCACCGTGGCCGCGTCAGATGTACACATGGTGTCGACCGGCAGTTACATGTACGTCTCGGACGGCACGGGCGTCAAGCGTTCGGCCGACCTCATCACTTGGAACAGCATCACGGGGCTGAGCGGCACCGTCCAGGGCATGTGTTCGGACGGCACCAACTGCTACATCGCCACGTCGGCTGATGTCTACACGGTTGCCTCGACCCTCGCGGCCAGCCTGACCTCGACGGCAGGCACCGCTGACTACCAACACATCGCGTTCGTGTCCAACCGCCTTCTGGTGGCGCAGGACAACATCATCGGTGAGCTCACCCCGACCACGTTCGATGCGTTCTACACGCACTTCCAATCCGCGTTCATATGGACGACGGTGTTCAACGTGGGATCGAGGATCTATGTCGGAGGATACGCAGGCAACCGATCAGAGCTTTACACCCTTACGACTGATGACACTGGTGCTCTCATCCGGTCGTCTGAGGCGGCGAGCTTCTTTGCTGGTGAGCTACTCCAGACTGCGCTCTCATATGGAGGGTCTGTTCTACTCGGAACTTCGGAGGGCATTAGATTCGCACAACTGGGAGGGGACGCAACCCTCACCTACGGACCCCTGATTGACGACTTCGGTGGGTGCGAGGCCATCGCTGCACAAGGGCGGTTCGCCTACGCCAGCGTGGAGAACTTCCCTGGCACCGGCAGCGGTGTCGTGCGCCTGGCGCTGGACGAGTTCACCAAGGAGCTTCTCCCCGCCTACGCCACCGACGAGTTCACCGAGGCATCGAGCGACACGATCACCGACGTTGCCCGTTTCGGTAGCAAGACTTGCTTCGCCATCGGGGCCGACGCGGTGTACGCCACCGACCTGACGGCCTACGTCACGACGGGCTACCTCGATAGCGGTGATATCACATTCGGGACAGTAGAGGACAAGAGCGTCTCTGAGCTGCGCGTGCGCTACGACGACCTGGCGGCGAACGAGACGGTCACGGCGCTGATGACGGACCGAGCAGGCACGACGGTCGGGACCAAGACGGACACCATCGACGGCTCCGGCCAGATGAACCTCGACGTGGTCGGGAACAATGTTGATAGGGCGCGTGTCAGGATCACGCTCGTTGGCGATGGCACCACGACACCATGCCTTCGTGAGTGGCGCATGCGTGCCTACCCGATTGCACCCGGCGTGGAGGAGTGGCTTGTCCCTCTCATCATCCACAGCCAGGTGGTCGTCAACGACAGCGAGGGACAGATCCTCTCCATCGACCCGTGGTCCGCGACCGCTCGCATCCGAGACGTGTGGCAGT
>Ga0070747_1000496_pt1 | contig 19671 bp, 26 predicted proteins | sample VirMetDEL_Mar_31_FD_77321 | JGI IMG/M metagenome (GOLD analysis project Ga0070747, IMG submission 77321) | Aqueous microbial communities from the Delaware River and Bay under freshwater to marine salinity gradient to study organic matter... | ecosystem: Environmental > Aquatic > Marine > Coastal... | reverse complement strand
ATAACAACCCCTCTTTTTTAAATTTACTTTTCCAATACTTCCACATCTTCTGACCGAACTCTTCAGCCTTTATCTCATACTTATTATCTTTGTATTCGTGTTTACCATTGGCTATCTGTAAATTCATTTCCATTTCATACATCTCTTTGAACTTTTTCCAACCAAACATTTTAGCATCCATTGCGTGATATATTTCGTGTATGATTGTGATTAAAAACTGTTTGACTTGACTTGTTTTGATTATCTTATATCTCGTAGATAATTCTAATGTACCGGTATCCACATTGAAGTGTGCATGGTCTTTCATTGATTTTGTTTTTACCTTAACACTTTCTACCTTATATTGTTTAAGTAAAATTGAAATCATTTGATTTCTATTGGTTTCTGATATAAATTCCTTAACTAACATACCTATAAATATACGAAGATTTACTTATTCGAGTCAACGTCTTTATTTATTTTTTTATTTTTTATTGCATTAATACCATCATTTACATCTCCATGAATCACATACTTCCATCTATTACTCTTATACATATCATTCATAAAAGGACTGTTTTCGTGAATAACTACAACACTACCACTAATTTCTGATGGGTTCTCTTCATAATCATTTACGACATCAGATGCCATATTACATATATCTTGAATCATAGAGTCTAATTCTTTTTTTTGTTCATCTGTTAATAATTTATCACTCATTATAAAAAACTCGCACTTACTTGTGATGGTTCAATCCAATAAATTTTACCTAATGAATCTGTTACTCTTATTTTTTGTGAATCCGTACTAAAATCATCTATTGTTACAATACTGTTTTGACGAAGCATTCCATCTATAGATGGGACATCTTTAATTATTTTAACTCGTTGTCCCTTTTTAATATCTCTATTTTTATAATCTACCAATTTCATCATAATTTCTCTCCTATTTACAAAACTTTTTTGCACTTGGAAATTGTGCATTGAAAGAATAATAACAATTCACACACAACAATTGTATGTTATCTAATAACCAATTTTTTGAATTATCATCTTTAAAATCAATACCAAGACATACTTTATTAGTTTTTAAATTTAACTCATTGTAACCACATACTGAACATTCATTTTGCCAGTAGCCCTTATCTATTAACTCTTCTTTAACGGTTGAATGTGACCATCTCTGTGGTGGTGGTCTTTTACCTAACACAATGTCCTCAACATTCACAGTTCTCATTGCAAAACCTTTTTTAATACCATGACCATCTTGATTTAGATGCTGTTCAAACACCCCATACATATTTGCATACTTTTTATAAGTAGAATAATGTATTCCCATCCACTTTGCAGCCGCCATATTTGATTTAGTATGTTTTTGGGCCTCAAGTATCATATTCTTGGTTACCACTTTTCTTCTACCAGGAATGTTGAGTGGTCTATTTATCATTATATTTTCTGAAATACTTTTGTTCGTCTTTGAAAATTATAAATCTTTTGAGTTTTTAAATTTGTACCCTCTGTCAAACTTGTTTTACGCCAAGGGATATGTTCTTCCTTTGGTTTATTAGTTTGCCAAAATAATTCATCAACTTCTAAATCTTCAAAATTATATTCTTCGTAATCATCACTCATATTACTTGGTGGATTAAAATGATCTCCTGTTGGATTATTTATAGCCATTATTGTACCTCTGTCCAAGTTCCCGCAAGTTCTACAATACCTGCTATCGCTTCAAATTCACTTTGAACATTTGAAAATTCACCACTCACTTCTAACTTATCATACATTGAATCCAATGCGTTTTTGATTACGAGTATTTGGTCGTAACCATCTTTACTTATCTTTGACATCTTTGTCCTCCTGTAATAAGGTTTTTTCTGTTTTTGTTTCTTCTTCATCTTCTTCTTGATATTGTTTTCTTATAAATTCTTCAATATCAACATTTAAGCTTCTTAATTCTTCAATAGCTAAACCTCTGACGAACAAATCTTCTTTAAAATCAAGAATTGTTGTCATTAATTTACTTATGTAAGGTCCTAATTTATTCATTAACAATTACCCCCAATGAATCCAAGTGTTGTACGCCATAATCATCATAATAACCACAATAAACAATTATGGTATCTCCTATATTGCTCTCATAAACTCCCAACATTGTGTAAGCGTATCCATCTTCATTAGAATAACTTGCCCCGTTAACAACATTGACCTCTTCTTGATAACCAATTGTTTCTATTACAAAATAAGTGTCGGATGTCCACCCCACCTTCTCATAATCTCTACCTACATCTGCTTTTATCTTTGTAAATGTTTGGATGTAGTTATCATCAAAATCCAATAGATAATAGTTGTGGTTATCCATTTCTAAACTATCAATTGATAATTCTAATTTACAACCATCACAATATGGTTCTACACCACATCCTATCAACAATACATATATAAGTATATATAAAATTATATTTTTTACCATTTATCTTTTCGTTTTCTTCTGTTGTTTTCTTTTTGTTGTTTGCGTTTTTTATTTTTTTTATCACGTCTTCTTTGTTCGCGGTCACTATCCCAATTATCTGGATTTATGTGTGGCATTTTATTATCTCCATCTTCCTTATAATATACATATATTTTACCATATAAGTCAAGGTATTATTCATCAATTACCGCCCTTCCTTTTAATTCTTTCCAATCTTCTTGTGGTCTTACATCTAAATTAGTATCCCAAGCACCAACTAATACATTTGGATGAATATCTAAACTATCTGCAAAATGTATCATTGCCTGTATATCTTTTGGAAAACAACTTCCACCAAAACCAAACTTACCATCAGGACCTGGTACAGAAAGATGAGAATGTCCTATTCTACCATCTCTTACAAATCCCTCAATTGCATCTTCCCAATTGGCACCACATTTATTGGCTATCTGATACATTTCATTCAAGAATGATACTTTAGTTGCAAAGAAACAGTTATTCATGTACTTAATTAATTCTGCAGTCTGATAATCAGTTTTTATTATGGGTACTGAATCTCCGAATCTCCATTTATATAAATTTTCAACTTTTATCATATCTCCCCAAGAACCACCCAAAATGAATCTTGATTGATTAATAAAATCAAATTTAGCTGACCTCTCGGTCAAAAATTCAGGATTAAACACTAAATGTAGTTTAGGATAATTTATTCCTATCTGTGATGTTGTGCCGGGTGTAACGGTAGACCTTAATAATATTACAGGTTGTATTGTTTTTTCATAATCAATAATATTATGTATCTCCTCAAACACATCAAATAATATATCTAAACTTATTGAACCATCTTGATTTGATGGTGTTGGAACTGACACAAATATAAAATCTGATGTGTTCACGACATCATCCAAAGTGTTGGTTGTTTTAGATTTATCTTTATCATATATCTTTACTGTTGTATCACAACCCGTCTGTGGTGAAAATCCAAATGCCACCGATGAACCTACAAAACCATTTCCTATAATTCCTATTTTGAACATTGAATCAAATCCTTTTCATATGTTTGTAAATTATTTATTGTTATTCTAAATATATCTAATTCAAACTCTTCAGGTTCAATACCATTAAGTTCTGTATCATTAGCAAGTATCTCTGATAGACTTGTTATGATGTTGAAACTTTCTTGATTGAAATCTCCAGCGTCAAATTCAAGAGTTATATCATTACTACCCGCATCAAATAAACCTTGAACTCTATCTTTTAAATCAAAGTCTGTTTCTGATTGTTCCTTTTCAATGTATCTGTTAACTAAATGACTATCTACATATATGTTTGAACACCAAGGTTCTAATTCGTATAAAATATCTTCTCTACATCCAAGTATAGAAAATCCAATATCATACTTAGGTGGTACAATCGGTTTCAAGTGAGTATCGTGTTTAACAAAATGTCCCCACTTACGAATAAAGTTACGGGTAGATTTATGATTTTGTTTTAACCATTCATCAGTCTCTCTACCTTTCATAAACACTTGTCCATCTGGATTTCTTTTAGCCCCATCAGCAAATCGTGAACCCCTACAGGTCATATGATATACGAAACCTTCCCAAGTCTGAACAAACTTATATCCAGCCAACAAGAATCTATTAAATATATCTGAATCTTCTTTTGATTGTGGAGCGTACAATGGGTCGTGTCCTCCAATACTTTGGAAGTCTTCTTTATATATTGCCCAAGGAGCAAAGATACCTTCTGTAGTTTTACCTGTATCTTTAAATTTATCTAAATCTCGTAATAGTTTTTGTTCATCAAACTCTTCAGGTTCAATACCATAATCAGCCAATATCTTTTCAGGACCTGCAGGATGTAATGGTGGTTCAATTCTTGTAGCACTAACTACAACACCTGGTTTGATATGTTTATCTATTTCTTCATCAAGTCCTGGTAAAGCATACATATCTGCGTGATATATCATAACAATATCATTGGTGGCCATATCTACTAACTTATCATATAATATTGTATGTCCTAATCTATCAGGTCCATCATTTCTCATAATCTGTACATTTGGATCTTTCTTAAATATCTCGTTCATCCAATCCCATGTTCCATCATCTGAAAAATCATCAGCCATGCATATTTCGTGTACATATCCGAGATTCTTTCTGATGGAATTGTAACTCCACTTTAAATATTTTAAATTGTTTCTACTTGGTTGTATAAAACTAATTGGTTTCATCAAAAATTCTCCTTGATTTTATCTAAAAATCTTTTATGGTTATTGTTTTGCATATCTCGACAATTTTTATCTACGAATGGAATTGTATTCGGATTCATCATGTAATAATAATTTTTTATGTTTTTGATACCATTTTCATTTTCCCAAAACTTATCCCTTAAATCTGAAGAATTATATAGATATGTGAGGGTTGGTAGTTGAAATAAATTTAGTAACAATGTTGAACCTCCACTTATCCCAATAAACCCTTTTGAATTAGCAAACAAATTTAATTGAAGTTCGTTGTAAGTATAATCATCTGTATCTGATAAAACATCATCAAACAGTACAACATCATCATAATATTTTGTTAAATCATAATCCGAAATTTCACCTATTCCCTCTACACTATCTGTGATGTTTTCTTGGTGCTGTAATGTATTCATCTCGTTCTGATCTAAAGGAAACTCTGTATTTTTAGGTCTCTTATAAATGACAATATAACCCTTCTCTGTTAAATAATTAAACATTTCATATAAACATTTAATATTAAAATAACCTACAGGAGGTTGACCGTGTTCCCAATTATATCTGTTTGCAACTACTACAAATGGTTTTTTAAAAACAAATTTATCATTTTTGTATTGATTTATGTAATCAGGCATTTTCCATTTTTCATAATTTAATATACCACATCCTCTATCAACATTTCTAAATGATTCCCAATGTTTCCACTCATTTTTATATAATTCTGCATTTTTTTCGTTACCATATATCCAACTGTTTGGTAATGAATTTAACCCTGCTGTTGCGTTATCAATTGTTCTGTAATCATACTTTTCTTCTACATTATCACAGAAATAGTAAAAAGGTTTCATACCTTTACTTGTTATAACTTTTTCTAACTTACCCTGCTCATGTAACCAATAGGCATATGGTAATGCAAGTGTTAACTCAATTCCAAATTCTGGATTACAATCTACAATCATATTATTTCCTCTAATTCTTTGATGGTGTATTGTTCTATTTCATTTGTGAATAAACCGTTTTCAGAGATTTTCTCGTGTAAATTCTCATTAGGTTGCAACCCTATTGTTTTGATTGATAACTCACAATCACCTGGTAAGTATTTATTTGACATCGCCTGTAATAAATTTCCAAGTGATGTAGATTTTTTGTATTCAAAATATGGTTCAGAATTTTTTGAATTTTTTAAACAATTGAATATTAAATCAATAGATTCACTTGGTGTTAAGTAAAATCGCGTGGCACTTTCATCCGTAACCACAACCTCTTTACAATTCTTAATTAAATCTCTCCATTTATACAAAACAGAATCTACAGAATAAATTATATTTCCTAATCTTACTACTCTATATTTTACTTTCGGATTCATCTCTTCAAACTGAGTAAATAACTTTTCCATCAAGAATTTAGTAGCTCCATAATTACCTGACACCTGTACAACTTTATCAGAACTTACACCTAACAAAAAATCAACATCAGAAGATTCCTCTAAAACATTTAGAGAACCAATGATATTAGTTTTGATAGATTCAATTGGTTTACCTGATTGCATTCCCTCTGCTAAAGCTGCTAAATGAAATATCCCATCAACTTTTTTGATTGTATCTCTAACAAGTTGTTTATCACATATGTCACCAACAACTATTTCAATCTCATTATATTTTTCTTTTAACTTATTTAATTTACTTTCACTACGAGATAATACGATTACATGTCCACCCATACTAATTATTCTTTCACACAACGAATAACCTATGACACCAGTACCACCTGTTATTAAATATTTTTTACCTTTAGTTATCATATAGAATCAAAACCCTCTAACTCATCATATGAATTTACCAATTGAACATTTGGAAACGCAACTAAATATTTATATTTTTTAAATTTGGTTTTTTTAATTATCATTTTTGAATAATTCCAGGCAAATATTACAAGTATATCTATATCTGAATTTTTAAGTGTATCAACATCCACGATTGGTATTTTAGTGTTTGCTATGTATCTACCACACCTTTCAGGAGATTCATCCACTATAAATTTAATCAGATTCTCATCTAATCCGGTAAGATTACAAAACATATTTGCCCTACCAGATGCACCATAACCTGCAATTTTGTTATTCTCACTTAATTTTGTAATTTCAGTAATAAAATCTTGAATATGATGTTTTACATCATAGGTAAACATTGTCATGTGATTTAAAGTGGTGGTATTATCTGATTCAACAACTAATCTATCTGTTATTTTTTCTGGTAGATCAACATCAGCATTTACCACGGTCACTCTGATAGAACCTGAGTGAATTGGTATTTCATCAAAATCTATTATGGTCATTCCGTATTTACTAAACAAATTGTTTAAACTTGTAAGAGAATAGTAATAAATGTGTTCATGATATATATTATCCCATTGATTTTCATTTATTAAACTTTTTAAATAGTGAACTTCAAATATAAAATAACCATCTGATTTTAAAACATGTTTAATACCCTTTACTACATTTTTTACATCAGTTATGTGTGCAAAAGTGTTGTTTGCCAGTACAAAATCATACTCATCTTTGTTATTTTTTACATTTTCATAATTAAAATATTTGTTTATTACATTTAATCCTTTATCACGGGCTAATTTTACAACATTTGTTGCCGGATCAATACCTAAAACATCTGCCCCTAAATTTTTCAATGGTTTTAAAAGAACTCCATCATTACATCCTATTTCTAATATTTTTTTATTTTTTACACCAAATTTTTGATGTAAAGTATTTGCAAAACCATAAAAGTGTTTTGATAAACCTACAGAGGATAAATATCTATAATCTTTAAACAAAACATCTGGATTTATAACAGAATCTGTCTGAACCAATGAACAATCATTACAGAATAACAACTCCAGAGGATATTTACTTTCATCATCTAATTGATCTATCGTAGGAAAATATCCTGCCAGTGGCACCTCATGTAAGTTAAGAACTGAATTAAAATTTGAACCATCACATATTGCACATTTATCTCTTTTTGTATAATTTTGCATTATATTACCTCATTTTCTTTTAAAAAATTTAAAGTATCAGAACTATCCATCAAGGAATCATATGAATTAAATGAATCTTTATTTCTTTCATATGATATTAATGTTTCGTCACCAATTAAGAAATTAGTGTATTCTTCAGTCCTACTCCACTCCTCATTTGATATTAATGCTTCGTGTAATTTTTCACCTGGTCTGATACCAATTTCTTTTAATTTTACATCACTTTTTCCGTGAGATTCAATCAGTGCTTTCGCAATATCAACTATTTTTAAAGATTTAATTTTTGGTATTGCAATTTTACCATGTGAATATTTAGATTCATATGCCCAATCAATAAGTTCCGTTGCCTGTTCAAGACTTAGCAAAAATCTTGTCATTTTGAAACTTGTTATGGGTAAATATTTAGAACCTTTTTTCAATAAATCTTTAAAGTATGGAATTACTGAACCAGTTGATTCAAGAACATTACCATATCTAACCAATACAACCTTTGGCGTATCTCGTTGTTTTGCATATTCAACATATAACCTTTCAGAAATGGCTTTACACATCCCATAAACATTGATAGGATTACACGCCTTATCTGTTGATACAAATATTAAGGTCTCCGTGTTACCAACTTCTGTCACAGATTCTATCACATTCTGATGTCCTATTATATTAGTCTTTACACTTTCAAATGGGTCATCTTCACATATTGGAACATGTTTTAATGCAGCTGCATTGATAACCACATGTGGTTTGAATCTTAATAGTGCATTTTTGATAGAACTCTTATCCTTTACATCACCAATTATAGAATGTACCTTTGGATATTCTTTTTGTAAATAATAATGTTTATGTTCATCTCTCGATAACACAATTATTTCGTTGGAATCATAATACCGTTTAACCAATGTTTTACCTAAGGCACCAGTACCACCTATTATGAATATTCTTTTGTTTTTAATCATTTGATATAATTCCTTTTAAAATCTCACTCATGTTATCTATGTAGACCTTTTCACCAAAAAAACGATTCCAATTTTCTTTAGCCTGATTAGAACATTCTTCATAAAATTCAGGATACTTCACTAAATTTCTAGCTATCTCTCTGGCATAATCTAAATTGCCATCACTTACTGTAGTTTTTGGGTGTAGTTCATATTGAGTGTCTAAACCCCTATAACCTATACAAGGTATTCCCCAATAGGCACAATTCAATGCGAATGTACCGGCAGCATGTGTTGGCATCAAATGGACTGCGTACTTAAACTTTGATAAATTGTTAACCCAATCTACCCAATTCATATAGGGTAAATGATGTATGTTCTCTAACTGTTCTTCGAGAGATATTTTTCTACCCATTGAGGGTGCATGTATCTCAACAAATTTTTCATCCCATTTACCAAATTCTTGGGCCACCATATAAGAATCAAATCCACCGTACCACCTAACCATATTACCACCAATTATGACACTATTTGTTTTTTCTTGAGGTTTTTCAAGATTATCCGTAATCATCAAAGATTTGTTCTGATACACATGTTTCTTTTGTGTTAATCCTCTTAGATATTTAACATCGGATTGGTTGTGGGCAAATATTACATCCATATCCATCAAACAATTATAAAACCATATCTGTTGTTCCATTGGGTAATCTTGGAAATACCAAACAGGACCTTCTTGCATAAATCCTATCTTTTTACAAACTCTTCTCATCTGTTTAATTAAATCAACTTGCATCAAATGTTCAATCTTTGTTTTTGGTATTATGATTATACCCAAATCATACATATTTTCTTCCATACTTGGCAGGTGTCCTACATAATGATGTACAGCATCAAGTGCTACATACCAAGCATACTCGGTTCTCATGTTGTTAAAATCTCTTGGTATCTTCCCATCAAATGTTGATTCACTAAAGAATGCTATTTTATGATTCATCAAAAACATCCTTCCATGTATATGTTTTTGATTGATTAAATAGATTATATGCATTGTGTTCGGATAATTTACTAGCCTTAAAATACCATTCATGTGCAAGTCTTTTACCACCGATATTAGACTTATCTATATTAGTCTCTCCAAGTATGTAATTTCTTTTTTCTGGGTGTTTTCTATTATGCACCAATAAAATATTCTTTACTATATATTGAGGTATAGAACCGTTAAACATCTTAATCATTGAATTTAAAAAGGCAGTATCTTCATGTATAAAAAATGTTGAACGAGGAATATTTACACCACTTTTAATTACATCTGATGATATTACCAACCCACACCCATTAAACTTATACTGATTTGTAGCCTGAACATCCACATCTTCAACTTTATCATTTATCTTATTCATTTCATTTAGTTTCATGTTGTATCGTAAACTCCACCAATGTTCAGTATCTTCTTTATCACTATCAATAAATGGTTTATCAGTAAAATCTGTATGTTCTATTGGTTTCCAAGAATCATCCCACATCTTACATGTACCAAAAAATCCAATATATTTTGGGGTGTCATCCTTAACCTGTAGATGAAGATTATCTAATATTTCAAATGTTTGTTTTGGTATCAAAGCATCAGTTTCACCCCACATCAAAACATCAACCTTTTCACAATATTTATCGTTAAATTCTCTACGATAATCTGCTATAGTATATATCTGTTTATCATGTTCATTACAATTAATTTTTAAATTATAATCACAACCAACTAAAGAAACTGTATCTTCATCATAGTTGAATATATCATTTAACATCTTATCATACTTTGTTTTAATTTCAGATATACTAATCTGATTTTTATCTATTTTTTCTAAAATCTGACTTGTGTTAAAATATAGGTCGATAACAACATTTTCTTTATTCTCTACACTTTCAAGAGATTGTTTGACACTCTCTAAATAAAGGGGAATCAACTCTATTTCATACCATTGTACTAAACAACCTATTGCAAACTTATTCTTTAATTTACCCATTGGAATCCTCTACCCCATATAAATGATTGTATGTCTTTTCCATAAAATAACTTGTAAGTTTGTTTTCTGTATTATTTGGAATACAATTGAATTGATAAACCCAACCAATTTTAGTAAATACCAAGTCATCAGTTAGAATTTCTTTTCTTGCCATATCGTTCATGTTAAACTCATATGGAAGATGTTTTATTTCCAATTCTTTTAATTGAACCATAAAATTTAAAGGTGTTTGTTCTGTACCAACATGAAATGTATTTTCAAGTTGTAAGATTGTATCTTTATTTTCATGATAAAACTCGGTCATACTCTTTGCAAAATCTTTATGTTTTTCATTTATTATCCAAAACCCACTATCAAAATACTTCCACCAATCTATCATCTTACCATTAAACAAATATTTTGAATAATTTTCAATACTTCTACACACCCAATCCCAACTTCCATCAAATTCAACAATAGTAAATTTGTTATCTGTCATTTCAAAAAAGTTGGGAGTATCTGGATGAATTATTGTGTCGGCATCAACCGATAAGATTTGATTATATTGAATCCCATTACTTTCCAACAAATCAAAAATATACCATCTTTGCCAACAAATACCCATTTCTTCGTTTGGTAATAATAAATCCGTCAATACAAATAGTTCACAATCATTTTTCTCACACCAGTTTTTCCAACTAGCTATTGAATATTTGTATGGTTTGGATCTACTGGTGGCATACCTACCATCACCACCAATGTCGACATTCATCATGAATACAACATTCTTTTTGTTCAACTTATATCTCCCTAAATTAGAACTTGTGAATGTTTATTATGAGCGTTTTCATAATATTCAAAGGTTTCTTTTAAACCACTATCTAAATCCCATTGTAATTCATAATCTAACAACTCTTTTAACTTTGTTGGATTTAGTGCTATTTCAATATGAACTTCACCTGGTCTCATATCAACATATTCTCTATCAATTTTTCTACCCCAGGCCTTTTCAGTGGCTTCTATAATTTCATTTACAGAATTATTTTCACCTCTACCTACATGAATGATTTCTCCACCCAAATCTTTATCAGATTCTAACGCCCTAATAAAAGATTCTACCACATCACCCACATAAATATACTCTGATTTTTGTTCACCACTACCATATACAGGTAAGGATTCACCCTTTAAACTATTCATAAGAATTGTTGGTATAATTTTCTGATAATTATATGGTGCCTCTTTAGGCCCATCTAACCATCTTTCTCTTGCACCATAGATATTTCCAAGTTTAAGTGCCACAACTTCAATACCATAATCATTTGAAAATAACTCAGCAAACTTTTCAACCGCTGCTTTAGTTATTTTATATGGATTTATCCAAGGTACATCTGGTGTTGTTGGGACACACACTCTTTTTAATCCGTTATCTCTGGCATGTTTGAACATTTTTACAGTTCCAACAACATTAGTTAACGCTACCTGTTCTACATCATATGTAGTTATAGTTTCACTTGTTCCTAAAACTGCGGCTAAATGAATTAAATGAGTTTTACCCCTCATGTGTTTAGAAACTAAATCATCATCAAGTATACTACCTTTCTGAAATGTGTAGTTAGGATTATCTCGATGTGATTTAACCTCTTCACTTTCCCACAAATCAAAAACTGTTACTTTATTCCCATCACTTAAAAGTCTATCAACAATATGGCTTCCGATAAAACCGGAACCGCCAGTTACTAATACTTCCATGGTTACTTCTCCTATGTCTATTTATGTTTTTGTTAATACATACATATATAAGTATATATTTTTATTTATAAAATGTAATTTTTTTTTATTAAATTACTACTCTAATTGCTTCATATGCCTCTGCATATTTTTTACCTATCTGAATACCTCTTGTTCTAGCTATATCATAGATATAATCTTTATTCATAAATGCTCTTTCACCTTGTGTTTTATAGCAATCTAACATTTTGAATTTTAACTCTAAATCTTTTTTATCTAAAGTAACAAACACATCAGTTCTAAATGTTCTACAATTCCATAATAAATCATAACCCAATATGGTGGTTTTCTTAAACGCCCTAAAACACTCTTCATATATTACCTTATGATCTTGATGATTATCATATGAGGATGGACAAAAAACAACATCATATTGTTTTTGTTGATTTATCTTCCATAATGTATCTAAAACTCTCTGTCGTTGTATGTTTAATACTCTCGGTTCAAAGTTTAAAAATTGTACATTTGCACCAATCATCTTCATCGCATTTTTACACTCATCGACAGGATTACCATCAGATAGTGGTTGTGCAGATGAAAATGCAATAACATCTATTTCTGCAGTATTCTTATATCTTGATAATAACCCACCACAACCTAATTCCACATCATCGGTGTGAGGTGCCAATGCCAATATTTTTTTAAACTTCATAAGTTTATCATTCATTTTTTAATGTCTCCAATAATTCTCTTGGGAATGTTTTTATTTCACTCATAGAAACTGCCAACTCATGAGTTCTTTCTTTAATTAAATTTGAAATATTTTTAAAATTCTCAAATCCATTTTTTGTCCAAGAGTAAGGATGTGTTAATAGTTGTAATTTTTTTATTTTTTCAAAATCAAAATCAAGTGGATGACCATATTTCCATTGATGATTTGAATCGGCCAAGTATAAAACTTTTATTCGATTTGGTTTTTTTTCATCAAAATAATGAAAGAATAGTTTATCATAACAATTTATCTTACTTTCAATTTGAATATAAGGTTTCAAATATTCTTTTTTGGGTATATGAAATGAAAACCTATCAATTTCAAACTCATAATGTCTCTCTAATGTTTTAATATCATTTAAAATATATTTACGAACATCTGATATATCCATTAGTGGTGGATTTATGTGTAATGCCACTTTATGTCCAAGTGATTTTATCTCCGTCATTACATCTATATTTTTATTTGATATTGCATTATATATGTTACTTCTTAATTGTACACAATAAGTTGATGTAACTCCTAATTCATCGGTTTCAAATCTGGCCATTTGAAGTGCCCTATCAATAGAATATTCTATATCATGTCTGAGAAGACAAAATTTATCAGTATCTTTAGTTATATCAGCAAAATCAACAAATGGTAAATGTTGGCCAACTAAATTAATAATATTTTTATATTCATTATAAGTAAACATTTACAAGCCCATATCTTTTTTCCAAATTGGTATCCAACTTTCTATGTCCATTGATGGTTCAAAATTTAAAAGTTTTCTAGCCTTAGTGTTATCCGCCAATGTTACCTTTGGTTCAATAACAGGTTTTAAATGTTTCCTATCACCACCCAACATATCCGCTATCTGATTTACTGAACGATTATCACCATTACCTATGTTAAAAACATCACCTTTAAACTCACCACCAATAGTACCTGCAGAAATGTTAGCCTGAACAACATCATCTACATAAGTAAAATCTCTCCGTTGTTCCCCATCACCATTTATTGTCATTGGATTACCATTCAATATCTGTTCTGTAAATATAGGTATTACCAATTTATATGCACCTTCTAAACTCATTCGATTACCATAAACATTAAAATATCTCAAACACACAGTCTCTAAACCATATATTTCAGAAAATAACTTACAATATTGTTCTCCAATTAATTTATGTAGTGCATATGGACTAATTGGGTTCAATGATGTCATCTCTGTTGTTGGTAATTCTTTTTCATCGATATCACCATAAACTGATGATGATGAGCTAAATACAAATCTTTTTACATTATTATCAACACACGCCTTTAAGACTCTTAATGTACCACCCACATTAACTTTATCATATGTGATAGGATCTTCAATTGATGGTTGTACTCTTGCAAGAGCAGCAGTGTGAAATACAACATCTACATCTTTGAATGGAGAATAATCACTCATCGTAGATATATCTAATTGATAAAAAGTTGCCTTTGGATTTATGTTACTTTCTTTACCTGTAGATAAATCATCAATAATTACAACTTCATTACCAGTAGCAATCAACTTATCTACGAGATTACTACCTATAAATCCTGCCCCACCAGTTACTAAACATTTCATACTCTTTCTCCTATAATTTTACACTCTATAATATATAACATTTTTGGTATATAGGTCAAGTGTTTTTATTTATAATTATGACCAATTAAATCCCAAGTCTGTTTCATTAAATCTGTTCTGGAATCTTTTGGCATCCCACTAAATTTCCAATGGTGTCCATATTTAATAAAAAAAGGTGTCTTATCTTCATTTAATTGCCAATTATGTTGAAACAATTGTTTTCTATGAGGATGTGTAACATTATAAGTCCATGGAATAGATGTATTTACATCCATATTTTTGGTCTGTATAAAATAGTTCAATGGAGTTTGGTCAGTACCTTTTTTTACGATAGTATCCTGTAAATTAATTAGTTCATCATAGTTATCATAGTAAAACTTTTCAAAATCTTTAAAAAATTCTTTATGAGTTTTATTAAAAATTATATTAGAATTTACATATCTGTTAATATTAAAATTAAATCCATCAAAAAATGATTTGTACCCCTCAACTGATTGATAAATCCAATTCAAATTATCCATATCTCTGAATCCAGCAATACGATTATCACCCTCTATTATTTTAAAAAAATCAGGACAATTCCAATGAACTATTGAATTGGCATCATTCATAAAAACTTTATCATACTCAATATTAGTTTTATCTAAAATATCGAACACATCAAACCATCTTTGCCATGTTATTCTGTGTTCTTTTATGTTTGGATTTTTTGGTGTTTCGTATATAACCAACTCTGCATTGTTTCGTTCACACCAATATGTCCAACTTTTTATTGCATATTCAAACCAACCAAAACCACCATATTTTTTTTCAAAATCTTTATTTCTAACTGCAATTAAAAATATTATATTTTTCATTTTATTTTCCTTTCTTACCAAAACATTTATAATTTATTTTTTTAAATTTAGATTCATCTAAAAATCTCCAACAATCTAAGAGAATTTGACTATCAAAAGTTTTCCAAGTATCATCTATCAATTTAAATTCATCATATTGTAGAGCTACAATAATCAACTCTCCACTTTTAAAACAATCCTCAACCGAATCAAAATAATTTAAATCATCTCCGAACTTATCTCTAACTTCATTCACACATAATGGATCATAAACATTAATAACTTTATCATCCCTTAATAAATTCTCTATCAATTTTATTGAAGGTGATTCAATTATCACGGGGCTGTGAGGTTTGAATGATAATCCTAATATACTTATACTTTTCTTTTTGGTATTTTTTACAAATTCATACAACCTATCATCTTGTTGTTTATTTATCTCATCTGTAGCCAAAAGTTGTTTCGCCTCCAAACCAAATTTATCAGATAATTCAATGAATGCATGAGTATCTCTTGGAAAACAAGTTCCACCAAAAGATAAACCACCTTTTAAAAAAAAGGGTGATATCGGTTTGTGAAATCCAATTGCATGTGTGATGTTATCAACATTAACATCATCCATTTTTTCACATAAATTAGATAAAAAATTAGCAAAACTAATTTTAGTAACCAAGAATGCGTTTAATGCCATCTTACTAACTTCCGCTTCGGTTAAGGACATCTCAATGATAGGTGGTTCATTTTTAGGAACTTTTTGATATATTTTTTTTGTTATCTCACCAGAATAATCATCACTTTTACCTATTATCATTACATCTGGATATTCAAAATCCTTTATTACCGAACCTAACTTTACAATATCTGGAACATAGCAAAAACCAAATCCATCATTTACTTTTCTACCAGTGATATCTTCAATCAATGGTATAAATTTATTTTCAATTTCATTAGGTAAGACAGTACTACTTAAAATAAATAAATGATATGGTTTTTCAGAACCTTTTAATTCATTAGATAAATCTGTTATTGCAGATATAACATATTCGGATGAATAAGTTTCACCTATTTGAGTGTTTACTAAAATTATAGATATATCACTTTTCTCTAAAACACCATCATAATTGGTCGTATATATTATATTTTTATCTGATTTCTTTAAATTTTCTTGTAATCCTGTCTCATAGAAAGGTACTTCACCATTATTTAAAGTATTTATCAACTTCTCATTTTTATCAATACCAATCACACTCACATCATTTTTTGCAAAAATAGTTGCCAAGGGTAACCCTAATTTACCTAATCCTATAAATGAAACTGTATTGTTCATTTATAAGTACCTTGCATTTGAATATGTGTTTTCAAAATCTATAACTTTTAAGGTTTTTATGATTTGGTCTATACCCTCTTCCATTGTTATTCGTGTTCCAAATCCCAAACTTTTTATCTTTTCATAACTGACAATATAATTTCTTTTATCTGCATCTTCACCAATCTCTTCATAGTGTATAAATGCATTTGTTCTTGAACCTATCATATTGCACACGGCCTCTTTACTGAAATTCATAGAATCATCACCAACATTATACACATTATTAATCATCTTATCAACATTATTCATACCAAAAATAAAACATCTGGCTATATCAGATACATGGATAAAGGTTCGCATAAAGTTTTTTTCATAAACAACCAAATACCCATCCCTCACACATTTATTAGCAAAATCATTAACTAATAAATCTAATCTTAATCGTGGAGATACACCAAAAGCAGTAGCAAATCTATATGCTATAGTGTTATCTCTATCTAACAATAGTTGTTCGGCTTTTGTTTTTGTTTCACCGTACAGACTCAATGGGTTAAGAGGTGTTTGTTCAGTACAAATCTCTGTAACTGCACCATAGTTACTACCAGTAGAACCATAAAATATAATTTGATTTTTATCACATGCATTGATTAAATTTATAGTTCCTTGAACATTTACATCCTTTGCCAATTGTGGATTCATTCTACATGCAGGAAACCCAACTATTGCAGCCAGATGAATAATTATATCTTTACCCTTCACGGCATCTTGTAATTGTTCAAAATCTCTGATATCACCTTTGATAAAATTAAAATTTTTGTGATTAAAAAATGGTAGTAATTGATTTCCACCATGTATTAAACTATCAAAAACAGTAACTTCATGACCTTCACTTAACACTTGAGGAATTAGTGATGTTCCTATATATCCTGCTCCTCCTGTTATTAGTACTTTTACCATATTCTTAATCTCCCTAATAATATATCTTTAAACATTAACCAATCAGATAACTTGGCATACAATGGGTTAACAAATGCCGCTGGTTTATTTCCTTCAAAAAAATAATGGCCACTCCATGCAAATGGATATATTACAAATGGAATCAATGGTATCAGAAACCAATACCAATTGTACAATACAAATATTGTAAATAGTATTGTAACCCATTGACCAATAAAATGTAATAACTTACACTTTGGGTGTTCGTGTAATGTTAAATAGTATTTATAGTATTCTAAAATATTCATCTAATAAACCCTCTAATTTATTGATATCATCATCCGTTATCAAATGGTTGTTTCCAATAAAAAATCCATTAAAATGTAAATAATCAACTTTTGGATTATTAACATCTAAACTATAATCTTTCAAAAATGGTTGTCTTAATAGATTTCCACTACACAATGGTCTTGTTTCTATACCATTATCTTCAAGATAGTCTTGTAAATCTTTTTTCATATTTTTATTATTTAATATAAAAGGTAAACAAAAACTACTGTTACCATCAAAATCAGGTATGTGAAATACATCATCATATTTATTCAAAATAGAAACGAAGTTATCACATATCTCTCTTCGTTTTTTAATCATATCATCTAATCTTGGTAATTGTGATAATCCCAAAACGGCACCAAACTCTGTATTTCTTAAATTGTAACCATCAGTAACAAACATAAATCTTTCATCAACCTCTGGATAATCTCTTTTATATTGTTCAAATACTTCAGGTGAACATTCTCTAGCCATTCCATGACTTCTTTTCGCCTTCATCAGTTCATACAGATTTGTATCATCTGTACTAACAAATCCACCCTCTACAGTTGTCATGTGATGACCAAAATACGAACTAAAAGTAGAACCCTCTGAAAGAGTTCCTACTTTTTTATCATATATTTTTGCTCCATGAGATTCACAGCAATCTTCGATATATATTACATTCGGTATAATTTTTTTAAACTCATCTATCTTGGCAGGAATACCAAATAAATGTGTTACGAATACCACTTTTATATCAATATGTTCTTCAGATATCCTTTTTAAATGTTCTAAATCAAAACTGAATGTATCTGGTTCAACATCACAAAAGATAGGTTCTAATCCTAACTGTATGACAGGAGCAACATTAGTAACCCATGTCATGGCAGGTACTAAAACCTTATCACCTTTTTTTAAATTATACTTCTCAACTATTGCTGATAATAATAAAGTATTTGCTGTACTACCTGATGATACAAATAATGAATGTTTAACTCCCAACCACTCACTCCATTGTTTCTCAAACTCTTTTACTTTAGGACCATTGGTGTATCTATTACTTGTTTGAATAAAATTAACTAAATTATCTTTATCTTCTTGAGTTATACAATCTTTCATTAAAGGCCAAAACATTTTATTTTCCATATTCTTTTATTACCTCATTATAAACTTTTTTAACACCATCTTCTAATTTTGTAAATTTAAAATCACCAATAGAATCTAACATTTTCTCACAACTAACAGTCTTTCTATATTGACCATCTGGCTTATCTGTATCAAATACAACATTCATATTTTTATTTAAAGCTTTTAATGTAATCTCAGCCATATCTCTGATATTGTTTTCTTCGGGTGTGGCAACATTAAAACTCTCTGTAATATCATTTTCTATTACTGATTTTATTGTTCTTGCCAAATCACCAGCATACATAAATTGTCTTAATGGTTTACCCGTCCCAAATAGAGTAATTTCATCTCTACCCTCATTTTCAGAATCTATTATTTTT
>Ga0070747_1000493_pt1 | contig 19754 bp, 18 predicted proteins | sample VirMetDEL_Mar_31_FD_77321 | JGI IMG/M metagenome (GOLD analysis project Ga0070747, IMG submission 77321) | Aqueous microbial communities from the Delaware River and Bay under freshwater to marine salinity gradient to study organic matter... | ecosystem: Environmental > Aquatic > Marine > Coastal... | reverse complement strand
TTGTAGACCGTCCAGAGAGGTACACCTGTCCATATGCAGAAGCATCTGTCTGATATAACCTGCATACTACCGTTGTACTCAGACAGCCAAGCTAATGAGCCTGAAGTCAGAGAGTTTGGGAAATTGTAGTTGCTCATGATTTGAATAGGAATGACTGGGCCCAGGGAGCCTTGACCGTGGCAACATAAGGAACTCCGTAGTTCGATCCTGCTCCCTGTTTGGCGACTCGGAACTCTAACTGCTTGGGGTGAAAGTCGCTCGCTAGTAAAGGATCATCTTTACTTCCCACTGCGGCCAGGTCGGAATCAGATATTACCATAGTCGGCCAAGGATCTCCAGCACTTACGGTTACTTCATAGGTACTGGCCGAGGTGAGGGTCAGGTCAGGGCTCGTATATCCGTCAGCGTAGAACTTCGCGAAAACTCTGTAGGTGCCCTGTGACCCCACCTGATTAGTGGAGATGTCATCCTCATCGTCATCGTCGAGGAAAGTGCCCCACTCTGAGGCCCCTCCAGTACCGAGAGCTATGGATTGATCTCCAATCCCTCCGTACTCGCCCATGGGCAAGAACTGGACTAGCCAATCTTTCTCGGAGTACAGCGCCTCTGTAGTCCCTGCGTATAGGAGTACCTCACCGAGGGACACCTTGCTCAAGGTCAGAGACCCGGAAGGTGCGTTGAAGAAAGTGTTCAGTACTAGGTCATTACCCGTGGTCCTTGTGCTAGACATGAACACTCTAAAGACTCCGTTACCTAGGTCGTAGGCAGATGCAGTACCTAGTACTCCTGAAACTACTCCTGTGTCCCAGTCAATGTTGAGGGATGCGTCTGTGGCTCCCGTGCCTGAGAGTTTGGCACTGAAAGTTGTCGTGTCCCCTTGCTCTCTCGAAACTAGGAAACATACGGAATACGTCTGGTTGGTCAGGCCAGCGGAGACTGTTGCTGTAGCAGTCTTTGCGAATGGCGTGAATCCCGTGAATAATAGAGTAGTCACGGCTAGGTTTCCTCTAGCGTACCCTAGACCCGCATCGTTGGGTGTCCAAGTTCCCCCAAACATAGACCAACTACTGAGATCGAATGCGTCGGGGAGTAGGTTAGTCACCCCGTCCAAGTTTGCACGGAACCATAGTCCCTTGCCAGCAGGAATGTCACCGACTCGAACCGCAGTACACGACACCATAGGAGGGATCTTGGCATCGAGATACTCAGTCCCTGAGAAGAATTGAGAGTTGAGAGCATCGAAAGTGATGCTGAGACCCTCGGTCTCTGGCTGGATGAACCCAGAACCTTCTTCTTCTCCGACGGCATCAGGCACCGTGACCGATTGCGTGAACATGCGCACTCGGTGACTACCCTCAGAGATAGCCGCATCCCCCTTAGCTTTTGCAAGGGAACGATTCGGAAACATATCGTAGGGTAGCGAACCGTCTTTATCGACCTCGGACAGGTCGGCAATCCACACTCCGGTGCCGATGGGCCATTCTGGAGCCCTCTCCTTGTTAGCCCTACGAGCTAGATTCTCTACGCGGTAGAAAGAGCCAGACATGTGCTCCAGGGTCCGGAATCGGATGATTTCCGTCACATTCTCAGAAGACTCCGAGAACGGGTCTAAGAAAGGGCGACCGGAGATAATCATCACGGTGTTGTCGGTCTCCCAGTTGTTGTCAGTTTTCGTGGCCAAAAGACTGGAAAGGTCTTGCCCTTCGTAACCTACAAGATCAAGGATCAGGTAGTTGCCGTCCAAGGCTGTCGAGTAGTTATCCTCACCCAGAGGGGAGGCAGTTATGAACTGAACTCCCCAGTTAGTGTAGTTCTGAGCGCCCTTGGCGACAGACGGTACAGGGACACCTAAGTAAGGGTTCAGTGGACCCTCCGCAGAGAAGTCCCTGTGAGACACTTGCTGGGCATTTCCCTGACTGACGTATATGTGCGTCTTCTTGTCGTTGGTCCCGGTTGCCGACGCATCGTCGTAGGACAGGTTGTGGTTCCAGAAGTCAGGGTGCGCAAAGATTCCTAAAGGATCAGCGGGATCGTCCGGGATCGCGGGCTCCTTGCCTTGATCTGGTACTTGAACATCTAAGGTAAGGAGGTTTTTGTCGTAGAGGGATGCGTAGTCTAGTACGCACTCCACAGAGACCTCGTTGACTCCAATTTTTGGGAACTCCACAGAAGCCACTCGGAGATACACACCGTCCAGCCCTGAATCGCTGTGCCATACTTTCACGCCATCGCCTTTGCGCATGTTGGCATAAGATGCTGGCAGAGACATTCGCACAGTCATGCCAGGACGAGACTTCTCGTTACTTAGCTGCAATAGTCTCTTAGATACGGAGTTTACGTCCGTGAACATGTTGAAAGCCCAACTCTTCTCGCGAGAGAACCCTAACATGTTCTCGGCAGCGTTGTTCCTCACCACAACCGATGCGCTGGAGAAGTCAGAATCAGCTTTCTTGTAAGTGCCCGTAAAGGAGGAGAATGTAGTTGACCATAGCTGATTGCTGACCTGTATTGATATAGGGTCTCCGGCATAAACTTCGTACAAAACTGGGAACCCTGGAATGTACGAACCTCCGGTGTCCGGTGCTCCGCTCTTCAGCCAGCTTGAGTAGTCTTCTTGCGAGTATGTGCCGTAATCTGTGAGGGACCGGATCGCTAAAAGTTCGAGTCTCCCATGTACGTCCTCACGAAGGATGGTTCCTAGATGAAAGTTCATCTTCTCAATCAGAGACTTTGCAGATTGCTCACGGATGCTGGCGTTGATCTTGAATTTATCGTCTGCCATGGCAACTTGGAAAGAGCCCACCCCGCCCTTGGCAGTACGAGTAAATGTTTTATCGTTGATGGCTGTTTCCAGATCCAAGCCCATGCCCCAGAGTTGGTTGGTCAATATCTCTAAGAACAAAGCTCCGGGCTCGCTCGGGTAAATACCCGATACTTCGTACATCACATTAGGAGCAGTCGAGACGTTCTTGCCCAGATACCACACAGGCGAGGACAACGTAAGCATGTTTTTCAGAGGGGAGATCTTATCGCTCCAGTACCCTGAGAAGTTCTCCTTAGAAGTCTTGAACTCGTGCTTTGAGCCTTTAGGCATGTACGTGTTCGGGGCCCATTCGGGATCCTCTAATGTAGCATACGTGTCCACAGGTCTGCCCCCCCAAGAAATCTGAGGGTAAGACTTAGTCAGTAGTTCGCCAGTGAACTGGGTGCTAAGATTCTCCGTATAATTACCAGATCCGACAGTCTTTAGGTAAGCTTCAATAACTCCGAAAATTACTGCGTCGAAATCCTCCGGGAGGAATTCTGGGGAGAATTCTGTTTCATTGGTAGCGTTGATAGCTTTCACTACCTGATTATTCAGACTATCAAACTTTTTACCGGACAAGAAATAACTGAACTGTTCGTGAGGCTCGCCATCGTCAGGACTTACACGTACAGATAGAGACTGTGCGTATTCATCTTTCGTGTCGGTATAAAGATCATCGAAGTTATTTGACTTGTAGCCCGTGCCTCGCCAGAGGCTTCCGTGTGGGTCATCCACAGGGTACACCTCGCACATGCAAACAATAACCTGCATAGGGCCCCAGAAATACTTAGTTCCATCGTCGTAGGATTTTTTCTTTATCCTAGTCTTGTCAAAGTATGAGATGATACCTCTTGTCCTGTGATGGCCAAAAATCAGCGGCACCGGAGTTCCCTCAGCTACGTCAGGACTTGTATACTCCTCCTCCTCTTCCTCGAACTCAGGAGGGTAAAGTAGGTTCCCCACCGTGTAGCCGATAGACGCAGCGGCGGCAAGAGTAGGGAGAGTAACTGCCGCCGAGCCGGGGATCAAAATCGCAAGAGTGACCGCGATGATCATTCCCCAGATGCCTCCGCCCTTTTTTCCGCCTAGACCCATGACTTATCCTGTATCATTGTTGAAGATTCTCGTCGTTGCGGGATTTATAGTAGGGAGTTCCGGCATCCCCTGAAAGTTTTCAAAGTTTGAAAATCTGGACTTGCAAGTAGACTCGCGCCAGTCGCATCCCCAAGAAAGGGAAACTACGGACCCTGCGAGCAGTCCTTTGATCGGATTGTGCAACTCGATGGTGGCAGCGGAGCCATTCCACGTATGCGCCGAGATAAAACTCTGGTACTTGGGGTTCGCATTCAACCAGACTCTTCCCATGGAAAAACGACCTGGTGACCCCTCTACGTCAGGATCGTCTTGACCGCTACCGAGGGTCGAGGGCAGAGTCAAGGACTTTCCGCCGTCAGATATAGATGTTACCAAAAAGGTATAAGTAAAGGCATCTTCGGAAAGGTCGCACTTACCGTTCACTCCTCCTGTTTCGTACAGAGAGTGTCCGCATTGACGAGTAGCCCGAACTCTAGGTATTTTCTTGAGGCTGAGTAAATACCTATAATCTTCTACGGTCACTGTGGCGAACGAGTCCGATATAGACAAGTCGGTCATATCTCCCTGGAACCAGTACCTACGGAAGTCTCCGGGGGAGTTCAGGGGGTCGCCAAAGCCTCTGATGATCTTGACTTCAACTATGCCCTCGCCACCCACTAAGACCTGATTCTTGACCCCCGATGTGAGGGGCATGGTGACCTTCATAGATGTCGGACTCTCTCCAGCCTTGCCGATAGTTCTGTCCCTCGTGATCGGAAGAGGCAAGTATATCTTATCGTAAGATCCGGGATTCAGATCGTGCCCTGCGGGTATCCGGACTTGCCTACTCTGGGTCGTATAGTACTCCTCGGTAGGGAAATAGAACTCGTAAAGTTCCGTCTCCCCAACTAGAGTAGTACCGGTCTGTATACTTTCAAAACTCAAGCCAGTGCGCCTTCAAAAAGGAGTTCGGTGAAGGCGGCAGATATGTCAACCATCGAGTTGTCCGCGTTCCATTGGATATCCAGTTCGCCAGAGTTGAATCTAGCATACCTCACCAGAGAGATCAACACAATATCGGACATGTTGATGTCGTGAGGGAGCCCTGCGCCGGAAGGATCCCAGAAGTCTATGCGAGTCTCAGTGACAGACTCGATGCCGCGAAAGTGCAAGGTCCTGTCCCTTTCCATGACCATTACGGCCCACTCGTTTTTAGGAATGTTAGTGGGGTCCGAGTAGGGCCCGGTCAGGGCTTTTATTGCGTCAAAGTACACATGAAAATCACAGGGAAGTATGTCTAAGTGCGTGTCTCCGGCAGAGATGCCGTTGGAGGGAGAGAAGTCACTCAGCCAAGAGGGCAGCCAGAACCCTCCCACGCCGCCGTTTACGCTCATCCAGAAGTTGACAAAAAAGAACTTCTCCTGCACAGTGAAGAATCTATACACCCAAGAGTTAGTCCACTTGGATATACCGAACTGCGTGTGCATGCTGGTCATCGCTCCGGCGGAGATGGGGACAGCGGTGGGCACAGAGACAGCGTCAACAGATGGGAAGTGGGGTACGTAGGCTAAGACATCTGCCGCCGACATTCCGTGGAAAGTGTTGGTCATCTTATGCTCCTCCAGTTGATAGTGTAGAGGGTTTGCGTGTCTGTGATATGATCAATTTTGGGTGCTCCTGTCAGCATCACTTCGTCCATCCATACCAATGCCTGACGTTCGAGGGGCACCACTTTCGTGTACGGCACATCCCCGGCAATGAACAGATTGACAGGCGAACCTGAAAAATACCGCACCGGTACTACCTCGTGGTTGTTCCAGTCTTTTTCGTCTAGTCTGCACAGCCTCCAGTTACCTTGAAGGTAATAGGCGCTCGGAAGACCGAGGTAGGGGTCCGTCTGTGAGATATCGTCGAACATGGCGGGACCAAACACGGGGTATCCCCAGTTGGGCAGGTCTGCGGCGAAGACGGTCATGCCCTCCATATCGACCAAGCTCGACTTCATCACTTCGGGATAGAAAGGGATCAGGAAAGACCCTCCCTGGTTCGCAACTATCGCATGCTCGATCTCTCTCGCCTCAAACTTGTTCGAGGTCAGATATTGTACCGTGTAGTCCCTAATACTCTCGAATCTCTGCAACTGGCAGGACCTCTGCTGAGACTCTTTCGTGGTTTTAGACACTGACACGGGCTTATTGAACTTGACCTTGGGAGCAGAGGACCAGTTCGGTTCAAACATGAACACTTTAGGATCGGTCTTGGTCACTACTTGAGTGGCCCCGTAGATTAGTCGCAACCAATCCTCCTCTTGGTCTGCCCTGTCAGGCACTGTGATGCCAAAAGGTTGGATGGAGTCGATCAGCCCTCCGGCCGATGGCTCCACAGAGACTGCGTTGACGTATCCAGCCAGGTCGTAGGATAGTCTACTGTTCTTGGAGTGCCAGCTATTCAACTCAGTCTCCCGCAGCGCCTGAGCCATCAAAACGCCTGAGCCTACTTCGTGAAATGCTAGAGGGTCGGCATCTACATCCACGAAGTTCGACTGAGTAGGGGACTTGCCGGAGGATGCTCCCCAACTGCCGGTGAGCGTCATATCTGTCATGTTAGTGCCCAACAAAAAGTGGTGCTGCCACACGTACAGACCGGAAGAGTTCCGTGTTCGGGCATCTTCGTCCCCTAGCCCGATATCTAGCGCGGATGACCACTTCATGTATCCCGCAGGAACGTCCGAGAAAGACGTAGCTAAGTCTGTAGTGATGTCCCCGGAATCGCTAGGGAAGTGGTTGAAGTTAGCCGGAATCGCCGGAGTCTCGTCGTAGATGCGGAAGTCCGTTTGCCAGATGCCAAACTTCACTCCCAGGACCCTGGAGGAGTGCCTACGGTGGTCTGTCTCGCTCGGATCCGCTTGATCCGGCCAGAACGCTGGAGCCGAAAATGCTACAGAACCTGACGAAAACCCTTCAACCACGATCTTGTCAGGGTTAGCCCCCCACACTTGAGCACGTTCCCTGACCATCTGGACAGCCAGAACAGCTTCTTTAGGTGCGGAATAGCGTGTTTCATCGGCCCACCCTGATGTGCCCGGAGGGTGAAACAATCCCCTGCCGTTGCTGGTGACGTTGGGTGTTCCGGGCACAGTCTCGTATGTTCCGGTCATACCGACCGATATGACGATGTACCCTTCGTGCTCTAGGTATCTCCAATGCTGTAGCTCAGGACTGGCTAGAGGGATGTTTTCAACTGCGTTAGTATTTGCAAAACCCCCGTACCCGGTGGTCATGAATACTGGATACCCCTCGATAGGCTTTGCGTGCTTGTCGGGGTTCGGCAGGAAAACAGCCATGTACTGCTGCGTCTCCGGTGATGCAGTAGAAATGACGTAGGTTTCGAGAAAGTCGTAATCGTAGCTATCGTCTAGTTGCTTTGCCATTTATCTGAGAACTCCCAAGTTCAGGAGGTGGTTATGGATCACTCTCTCCCCGTTCTTTCCTGCAAGCAGGACAGCCAGCGATTCTTCGTCCAGAGAGTTGATAATTGTAGTTCCTCCGCTGCCTCCTCCCATGCCGCTGGCGACAGAGCCGCCTGATGCGTAGCCCCGCGCAGTAGTGGCGAAAGCCTTGCGCCTAGTTCGTGTGCGTCCAGATGCAGCCGCCAAAGTTTTCAGAGCAATCGGGTTGATCGAGCCACTGTTGATCATAGACATGACCTGATCTCCGTACATTCTCGCGCTTGAAAGTTTCGTGACCCACTCGCCAGGAGTAAGCCAAGCGGGGACCGTGTCACTGGCCGGAACCCCCGCAGGGCGACCACCTTTGGCAAAAGCTTGGGCCTTGCTGCCGTAGTGTGCCGGGGATGCTGCGTAGGACCCTCCGACTAAGCCTCCACGGTTGAAGATTCCCGACTTGGCAGCAGCTTGTCCGTTGGTTGCCGCTGCGCCGCCGCCGCCTGCATCACCGGCACCGACAGAAGCTAGTTGCAGGAAAATATCGGCAATCTGCTCCTGTAGGAAAGTCTTGATCAGAATCCCCGCTAGGTCTTGCATCAGGGCCTCCCACTTTTCTCGCAGCGTATTCTCTTTCGAGAACAGAGCATCTACTAGAGAGTCCCCTAGGACATTCACAAGTCCGTCGTTGAAGCCTTGCAGGAGGTCTTGAGTGCCCTTGGCGATGATATCTTGCTTGCTGCCAAGACTGTCCAGAAACTGCTCTTGCCCGAAAGCTACGGGTCGCTCCTGTAGGAGTTGCTGTTTGCGTAGCTCCTCTGTGATTTCCTGCTGCGACAGTACGCCCTTCTCATAAAGTTGATTGAGTTCAGCCTGAATCGTGGTAGCAGCGTCCATGAAGACGTTGGCCTCTTCCGAAGAGTCCGCCTCTGCTGACTTGTTCATCAGGAACTGTCGATCTAGCTCAAGCCTGTTTTTGGCATTTTCGTAGGTTGCCGTGTCGGAGATAAGGCGCATCTCGATTGCGGCTTGTTGCTCGCTTATCTCTCCGGCAAACATCTGCTGGCGGACCGACGCAACTTTTCGGAGTATTTGCAACTCCTCTTCAGCAGCACGGACTTTTAGAAGTCGGCGTTGCCTGTCAGTCTGAACTGCCACAGCAAGTTGAGCCAATGCCGTAGAGTCGCTAACCTCTTTTATAGTACTGAGACCTTTATTGATAGTCAGTAGTTGTTCCCCAAGAGACTTGGCGTTGGCAAGGTCTTTCTTGGTTATGAGGTCCGGGTCTTTCGACTCAATCTCATTCAACGTTTTGAGGATCTTGTCCCGCATCACGTTGCCAGCATCAAGCGCACTCTGAGTGGTTTCGTCCAGCTTTGCCGTGATCTCCGCAGCAGTAGATCGGATCCCCTCTAGACCGAACTTGGCCTTTTCGAGAGTCAGTTTTTTGTCTGCGTCTTTGTAGGCATCTGCCATAGCCTGGAAAGCGGACTCCGCTTCTTTGAATTTGGCAGTAAACGTAGTCAAGTCCTCGGTCTCTTCGGGGTCACCGGTTATGCCGATCAACTCTGAAAGTTTCAGTTTGATGGTATCTTTCACTTGATCGAGTCCTTGCTTACCTGTCAGCCTAGACTCTCCTGCCGCATCCACAAGCTCCACGGCTTTCTCTTCGATCTCCTTCTCAAGCTCTTTGAGCTTTGCCTCTAGGGAGATTTTACCTGCGTCCGTTTCCAACTGTTTGAGTTTGTCCTTAGCGTTGTCCAGGTTCTCCTGAGAAAAGAAGCCCGTGTCGAATCCGCTAGACTCTCCGTACTGTGCTACAGCCGCAACACCCGCTTCTAGTTGCTCAACCAACTCCTTCTGATTTTCTATAGCCTCTTCGGACTTGACAGACAGGAGATCCACGCCGAAGAAATCTTTGATCTTCGCTGAGGTCTTCAGGAGCTTGTTTTGGAGTTGCGCAAAGGCCAGTTGTGCGCCCAACGAGATTGACCTCCACATGGCTTTGAATCCTTCGACGAGAGCGGGACGGAACTCATCATCGAAGTAAGTAAGCACGGTGGCGAGTGCCGCCAAAATAGCTAAGAAAGGAATCACAAAGGGTGCGATTGCTGCGATTGCAGCCTTAGCAGACGATGCCATCAGCAGTAGGAAGACTTTCATCTTACCCAGAGTGGTGTTGATCACTAATAGCTCTGCTCCGATCCTGAGCCACAGGGACATAATGATAGGCAACAACGCCTTCTGTACTGCTAGAGTTGCTGTGGTTAGCAGTGCTTGGATCTTGATGAACGTCATCTTGATCAGCAGAGCGGAAGCAGTAATCAGGATAATCTGCCAAAGCTTCTTCCAAGCCGCTGTAATGGGTAGGAAGTTGTCTAGGAATCCGATGATGTTTCCGAAGAACCCGACCAGTTTGGCCACGGTGACGGCAAGCTCTGCGAAGGCAATGCCTACCTGTCCGATCAGTCCGCCGATAAAAGCAAAGCCCTCAAGTGCGTCACCTGCCGACTCTAGGTCAAACGACCGACCGAACTCTACGGCACTGTCGATCAGGCTCTGCATGATCGCGTCAACACGCTCAAAAAGTTCCACAACTGCTGGGTTCAGAGTGATGAAGTCCGCGTCTTTACCTTGACCAAAGAACTCGGAGAGTTCGTCCGCGACATCTTTGACCTTTTCGAAAGAACCCACAAGACCTTCAGCTAAAGTCTGCTTGGCGATGTCGGCCAAGTTGATTAGCTTAGTGCTCAACAGGTCGAGAGAGTCGGTAGATGCAATACCGAAACCTTCAAGCTTATCTTGGATAAACTCGAAGAACGTACCGTCTGCCTTCGCCTTGTCTACATCTGCCTTTTTGATGTCTAGGACTGCCTTAGCGATTCGCGTGGTCCTGAGAGTACCAGTACCCGTGAGCAGGGATCGGATCTCTTCCGCGAGTTGCTCTTGGGGAACACCGATTGCCGTGGCGGCTTGGGAAATCAGTACGGTTACTCTGCGGATCTCGGGCAGCGAGAGTCCTGCGGCTAGGCCGGGACCGAGAGCAGTCTGGAAAGTATCGACCAGTTGCTGGAAAGTCGCGGAAGTTCTGAGACCTTCGATACGCAGTTGACGTACCTGCTCTTTGGCCTCTGCTGTAGTTGCAGCAAAGGCTTCTTGACCTTGCAAGATCTCGCCCTGCGCGTCTCGCACATCGAGCATCGAGAACAGGAGCGACCGGATGCCTAGTTCGGCTTTCTCAATCGAGTCTGAAAACTTGAAGGCTGAAACAACTGCCTGTTGCATGCTGCCGAGGACTGCCTTGATCGCCTGGAACCCGGCATAGATCGCCAAGATCCTTGCAGAGATCACAGCGGCTCGTTTGAGGCTAGAAGCGAGCGAACCTGCTGCGCGAGCCACTCCGTTAGTGCTGCTCTTGGCTTTGCTCAAATCCCTGTCTAATCGCCGCACAGAGCGCGAGGCGGCTTTAGTCTTCTTCTCGACTAGGCCGAAGACTCTCCCGATACTACCGGACTGCCGGTTGATGGAGGCGATGCTGAGGCTAATGCTCTTTAGGTATTTAGATGCTGCCTTCAGCTTCGGCACAGACTTACCGATCTTGTCGATGTTGTTCTGTGTGGCACCTACCTTGATAGTGCCCGTGGAGTCTTTGAGAGATTTCCACGCCTTCTCTACCTGATTGATCTTGCCTAGAAATCTGTCTAGTCCGCCCAGGTTTGCGCGGGTTTCGACAATGTAGTTTAGACCTCGTTTCTCAGCCATATCTCAATCTGGGGTGTAAGGTGGGACACTCTGACTCTACCCACCGAGGCGCACGGCAAGCTAAGTTATGCCAAGTCAGAGTGTCCCGAATTTTTAGAATCCCTTGTTTAGAAGCTTCTCGATGTCGCTTCCGTCTGCGCTCCTGTCTTTAGTATCTCCGGTTAGGCTATCCATAAGGGACTGGATGGCTTTAGAGTCGCCGGAGTTTGCTGTGGACAAGAGTATGAGTTGGTTGGCAGAGTCCTGCCTCTTCACTTCCATCATCCGCTGCGCCATTTCGTTGAAGGTGCGAATATCTAGATTGAAGAGATGTTCTTCGGAAAATCCCCAACCAACCAGTTCAAGGAATAGGTTTTCAAAGAGTTCCCAGGGGTCTACTCGTTGCTTACGGGGCTCGTCTCCGTGTCCTCGTCGATCTCGTCCGTTTCCGTTACGGGAGTCTGCATTTCCTTCAGAGTTTGCAGACTCCCTAGGATGGGGTCTAGTAGCGAGGAGTTGGCTTCAAAGAGTCCCATAGCAAAGGCCACAAGCGTCTCAATATCGCCTTCTTCGAGAAGCTCTTGTGCCTTGAAAGTCTCGTCTCGTAGCGAGTCGCAGATCAGTTCACACAGCACAAGGGTGTTCTTCTCTTCGAGCAAGACGTTGATGATGTCCGAGATACCCCTCGCCCGTGCGGCTTGGTACTCGTTGATCTTGTCCTGAGAGATGTCGTTTACGACAGTGCCAGACCCGTCCGAGTAGGTCTTGCCAGCGTAATGGATCGGATCTTTGGTCATGAAGCCCATGACACCGGATGCGATGTCCATTGAAAACTTCTTGAGCTTCAGGATGTGTGAAATGTGGGTGGAGTAGAACGAGAATTCCTTCCCGTGGATCTCCTTCTCGATACTCTTCTGTTGAAAGATGCTCATGTTGCGCCTGTGGGGTAAAAAAGTGATGGGCCCCGACCGAAATGCCGAGGCCCTAGGGACCGCTACTTATCTTAGGTAGCGGGGAACTTGCGGATCGTGCCGTAAGGGCTAGAAGCGTAAGCGGAATCAGTGACTTCTTCGATTACGAAGTTGAAGCCCATCTCCAGGAACTCGTCGCCAATGAACGATGCGTCACCGTCAGCGGAGATTTTGCAGGAGTGCAGACGCACCTCAAACTTTTCGCCAGTCTGAGAGTTCTCACCCGCGAAAAGGATGGCCGCACGGAACGAGGTCTCTTGCAGGATTTGAACATCCTGCTGAGTACCTGCCGCGATGGTTGCGTCAATCGTGATCGACAGAGCATCGTCAGTGTCGATGTCTCCACCGACCACGACGAATACTAGGCCCCGGACAAGGTCCAGTTTGTAGTCCGTGTCGAGTACGTAAGTGGTGGTCTTGGACGCATCGTCATAGATCGACACGGCCGAGAGGTTGTAGACACGGGCACCGGCAGCGTCCGTAATCTCGTACCACTTGCCAGGAATTTCGGCCTCTTCGCCGGAAACTCCCAAAACGACGCTGTTGGTCGCTGCGGCGAGAGAACCGGCAGAGAGCGCGGTCTCAGTAACATCGCCAGAGAGGAACATCGCAAGGTTGTCTCGCGTGATCTCGTCAAGGGTGAAAGTTCCGGAAACTGCCTTTTTCAGCGTCACCGAGGCATCGACAGTCTTCAGTCCGCCACGGGAACTTTCGTGTTCGAGGGTTTCCTCGTCCACGTTCAATCCGAAAGCAGTGCAGTTGCCGAGGTCCAGGAATCGACCGGTCTTGGTGTTGTTGGAATCGTAAATGTCGGCGTGTAGTACGCCACGGCCCAACACGTAGTTGTCGCTACTGTGCTGGCCATAGTTGGAATCAGATGAAAGTGCCATGCTTTAGTGTGCTGGGCTAAGGGTTACAGTCGTAGAGTGCTGACGTTGAAAGTAAGGTCAAGCACAGTTCCACCCTCATCGTCCTGACGAGGGGTGTCCGAAACGGTCATAGACTCAAGTTCGATAACGAACCCAGGGATGCCGTCAGTTTCGTTCTTGGGATAGGAGTTATACTGGGCAATGTTGTCCTCGAATGCAGTATAGTCCACAGTTCCGTGAAAAGCGACTCGTGCGGACCATTCCCAAGATGTTCTGTCGCGCTTCATTCCGGCGCGTTTGTTGTTCGAGAGTTCGTAACCAGAGTTTTCCGCCCCGACCTCAGTTACGTAGGGCAGTAGAGGCTCCTCGTCGATCAGGGCAACCGCTTCGCCCGTGTTCGAGTTGAACGTGATGGGCACTCCGGGGTTCTGGGTCAACAAGGCCACGATCTTGTTGTGCACCTCTGTCTGAAGGCTCTTAGTCATCTTTCAGAAGCTCCAGTAGAACATCGCCCGTATAAGGCGAGTACCTGTGGAGGGCCACACGGTGGTATCCTGCGGACTCGGCATCGACTAGGAAGGCTTTCGCCTTGTTGCCATCACCGGGCTTGATGTTCCCCTTCAAAACCTCGACACGCCTAGAGATAGAGTCCCAGAGCTTGGCGCGGACATCTTGGAGTTGACTGGTGGAGAGCCTTTTGAACTTTCCATCAGTGTTCCATTTCTCAAGGAACTCCGGCTCTCCTCCCTTGAATCCGAGTTGCATGACATCCATAAGATGCCACCGAGCGATATCTATCTCTACCTGTCGCGCAATCAGTCTTTTGAACTCTGCGTCCGTGGAAGGAGACGCAGAGAAAGTTGTGGCTGAAAGTTCTGCAATCAGATCAGATCCCAACTCCAGCCAGAGAGAAGTCTTGGCGGCGCGTAACGCCTCTACAAATAGCTCCTGACTAGAGCCCCCACTTTTCAGATTTTTCAATCCTACTAGGTTGGCAACCTCTTCGTTGCTGTCCGAAAATGTGGGGGTCTCAGCCATTGGAGATTACTTGTTCTTGGTAAGGAACTCTACGCACTCTTTGGAAGAAGAGAACTCGGTAGGAGCGTTGTTCTCTGCGCAAAGCTCTAGCAAAGCAGCGAGAGACATTCCTTTGAGCCCGGTCTTAGTGTAAGCCTTGCCCTTCTTGACCGATTTCGTGTCATCAACTTTGACGGTGTCGGGCTCTGGCTCTTTGATCTCGTCTGCCTCGTCGCGGACTTCCAGGAATCCCCGCGCTTTGAGGTCCTTCAGGAACTCTGGACCGACTTTACTTCCGTCAATCTCTGATCCGATCTTTAGGCACTTGCCTTGGACGAAAACTCGTGCGTCTTTGGTGAAGAACCGCTTTGTACTTTTTGCCATGTCTTGGAGGTGGGTGATGGGTGCTGTAGTGAGCCCCCGACAGCTACTTGCCGGGGGCTCGTCTCAGGAGTCGCTTGGTTAGCTGACCGCTAGGATCTGCACAACCGAGTCAACTTGGCCGGGGACGGGAAGCGGGTGGCTCTCCATCAACTTCCAAGCTCCGGAAGGATCGTTCTCGGTCCAAGCCTTCATGAAGCGGCGGGTTTCGAGAATGTCAAGCTCAAGAGCTTCCATGTCTCGGATGCCACCGTACTCCATGGAGAACTGCGCCTTGTCCGTAACAGACAAGATGTAGCAGGACTTCGGGTCGATGATGTCGTGATCAGCCTTCTTGACTGCGCCATCAGGGCCGAGGATGTTGACCTTGCGATCATACGTCCACATGGGGAGGCCAGCGTACTCGCCTTCGTAGGTAGCACCTTCGAAGCCGGGAAGCATTTGACCACCGAGCATGACTGGACCAGCTTGGTTCAGGCGACGAACGTCAAGGTTAGCGGTAACCTTGGTGTTCGCAACGAAGGCCGCACCAACGTCGGAGCCCATGATGCAGACGGTCGGAGTCATACCGACTTCAGCAAGACGAGTCTTGGCCGTACGGATCGCGATAGCCGGATCAGGCATAGCCGCGTTATCCCACTGGTCAGTGCCAGTGAGAGTGACGAGGTTTTCGGTAGAGCGAGGATACGTCAGTTGGTACTGAGTAGTCTCCTCACCTGCGCCCATGGCCACGTTGTATTCCAACGTCGAAGTACCAGCGGCGTTACCGAGCATCATTCCGACCAAGAACTCTTCCGCATCGTCTGCGTAGTTGTTCATAGCCTCAGCGTCTCGGCGCATCTTTTCCTTTGCTGCGCGAGCGATGCCGCCCTGCTCACCCTGGCCAAGAATCGAGACTACGCCAGCGGGGGCACGGTCAAGATACTTGTGCGGCTCAAACTCCATCTTGTTGCGGAGCATGGGCGGGGTGATAACGCGGGTTACGTCACCGTAGCCTCGGATCAGTTGTGCTGCGGAACCTTTCTTGACGAAAGGGGCGATAGATCGTCCGCCTTGGTAGACGGTGATCTCTAGGTTTTCGGCTGCGTTGAGGTTGAAGCGGTCTCCGAAGATCAAGTTACGCAAAAAGCCGTTGGGCTTCATGCGCTCGTCGATGATTCCGGTTTGAACACGCCAATCCCAAATGCCTGTAAGAAGTGCCATTTTGTGTTGGGGTTTGGGGTTAGCTGATCAGCGTAACGCCAGTGACGTTGATGCCGAGTTCGCGGAGAGAGGGCTGATCTTTGATGGGGTCACCCGCACCAAGTACGTCATGTTCTTGACCGTTCCGTAGAGCGGTCTTGAGGTTGGCCTCGGAGATAGAACCGCAAGCAGTTCGGATAGCAGCAGTGCTGCAATCTCCGTAGTTCATCTCACCTTCGACCATGATAACACCAAGGACTTCGTCAGATCCGTCCAAAGTGATAGCCTCGGGCCAGACAAAGCCACGGATAGATCCGGTAGCGGCTGCGCCGTTATGGGCAAGGGGCTTCCACATGAGTGCCGTATCGTCAAAGACAACAGGGCAGTTACGCGGAAGGTCGCCGGAGCCAGTAGCGAACTGAACAGTTCGGCTACGAGTACAGTGAGTGCCGTCCGCGACGGGGTGAGATTCCGTTTGGAATAGCTCAGTGATTTTCAGGGCCATGATTATGCCTCCTGTCGAATGTCAGAGTTGACCGAAGCAATCAGAGCGGCTGCGCTGGTGTCATCGGGTGTTTCCATGCCGAAAGTTCCGGTCACGGGGCGAAGAGTGGTGCCGCCCTTGGCCTTAGCCAAGTCGCGCTCCAGTTGCTCGATTTTCGCATCCTTGGGATCAGCCTCTTTAGACTTTTCCAAGGTAGCCAAGTGAGCCTTGACGGCAACGGGATCGTTGACATCGAGTTCAGGTTTCTTGCTCTCTTTGAGAGAGGCGAGGTGGGCTTCAACAGCGTCAATGCTGTCGAGGTCCAGGACAAATTCTTCCGGCTTCTTAGAGGAGGCTTTTTCGAGAACGTCAATGCGTGTCTCAAAAGCTTCGCCAAGACCGTCGAACTGAGCCTTGACCTGAGCGGAGATGTCCTGCGCTGCTTGGGTCAAGATCGGCTGCAAGAGTTCCGCAGCATTTTCGGTTGTGATGTTAGGCATCGAGGAGTTCTCCGTTTAGAGAGATGTAAAAGGAATCCTTCTTAGGGTTCCCGAGGTAATCGACATCGCCAGGATTGGCAAGGTCGATGGTCATGTTGAGACCGCGCAAACCGTTGGTCTCTTGATCTTTGGTGAAGGGCTTCAATAATCGAGACATGAGCTTCTTCAAGCCCGAGACCTTGGCCTTCTCAAGTACGATATCCTCGGTAAGCACTGCCTCTCCAGCAATGGAAGCTCCCGCCCAATCGCCGTTGGCGTAGCGGTCTTTGTACTCATCATCGTCGATTTGGATGATACCGGCCCAGCCTCCCGCCAAACTCTCGGCAGACAGTTCGTTGCCTTCATCGTCGGTGAACTCGTCAAACCGGGTGTCTGTGGCTTGGATAGTAAAACTTTCTACAAGATGTGCGTCGATAGCGTTTCCGTCGTGATCAACGTCAATCTTCCCACCGTTTTTGGCAAAAGAGTTGATCATGGTCTGAATGCCAGATTCGTCCGCCCACTCCAAATCTTCGTCAAACTTGTTAGGGGGATACAGCACAGTCAGCAAGCGACCTTCGCCTAAATCCCTGCTGCTGCGCAGTACAGACACCTTTTGGTCTTCGCCCTTGGACTTGTAAATCCCGCGAATCAGGTTCTTCCCCTCGAAACAAAGCGAGATGAACTTGATGTCTGCGGCTAGGATTTTCGCAGGTTTCTTTGTGTTTTCCATGGCTACACGCTATTATGAGATTCTACCGACCTCACGCAAGCCAAAATCTGAAAGATTCAAAACTTTGGGTACATCTACCATGAAAAATATCGCAACCCCGGCAAAAGTCGCTAAGTCCAGCCGGATGTCCCACAAAACAGCGCCTCCTGTACCACTTTTCGGTGCAGAAAGAAAGCTTGCTTTGGTGACCCGGATGCTCGCAAAGGCAAAATCAGACAACCCGCAAGCCTCACTACAGGTAACGTCTGTAGGTAGGGTGCCGGAGCCGGTGAACTTCGAACTCCTCAAGCAGTTGCGGCTAGGCAACACCCACCACGCTTCCTGCATCTTGGCTAAGGTCAACGCCACTGTAGGTCTGGGATTCAAGTCAGACGAAGTCGAAAGTTTGCTGGGCCCACTTACTCGTAAGGGTTTTGAACATGTCCTGGCCCAAGCGGGTTCAGACTTTGAAGACTGCGGCAATGGATACCTGGAAGTTGTCAGGCGCGACGGTATGCTAAAGCCTCCCACCGGTATCCACTATTTGCGTGCTGAGACCGTCCATATCGTACAGGAGGAAGATTCCTACGAGTACCACTACGAGGTAGATCAAGCCGAGGGCGAGCATAAGAAGCTCCCTGCTTACGGGGATAAGGTTCGGTACATGGAGGAGGTAGAGGGTCCGCTACAATCAGGCAAGCGAGCCGACAAGGATGTGGCGGAGATCATACACTTTTCTATGCCTAATGGCGTGTGCGATAAGTTTGGCGTACCGGACTGGTTGTCAGCACTGCCATTGATTGACATGGTTCAAACTCAGCAACAGTACTGGTACGATTACTTTCAGAACTGGGGCAGCGTTGCAAAGTTTCTGTCTATCACATCCGACGATGAGATTGACGATACTGTGTGGGCCGAGATCGAAACCGCGTTCACATCCACCGGCAAAGGAGACGGATCTTTCAAAACTTTCGTCGCAAACCTTGTCGGGCCCAACATCAAAGTTCAAGTCCACGACCTGGGCGGCGACCCTTTCACAGGGACGGCAATCGAAGCTGACCGCAACCTCGCTCTAGATATCGGATCCTCACATAGGACTCCGCCGAGTTTGGCTCACGTAGTGCCCTCATCCAAGTCTGTCTCCTCTAATAAGGGTGTACTGCGCGAAGAGGTTGACGCTTGGCAAGCCATGGTGATTGGCCAGAGGCAGAGAGTGTTCGCCAAAACCCTAGAGCGCACCCTCGGCCAAGACTTCAAGGTGAGCCCGATCAAAAAGGTGAAGCAGCAAGTCTCCGGTGTTACCCAAGAGATGGTAGAGATCGAGGAGTCCGGTTGGACCCTGAACAAGCTTCGGGACGAGATGGAGTTCGATATGTCCCCTCAACTAGGGGGTCCGCAACAGGTAAAAGAGAACAATGGCAGCGAACACACCGAAACAGAATCAATCCCTGCTCCTGACGAGGAGACCGGCGAGGAGTAAAATAGTACTCGTCCGGCGCATAACTCAACATTCTGCGCAACAGGCCATGGGAATCATGGCTAAAGACAGTTCTGCCTCTCGAACACTCAGAAAGGGTCTTAGGACAACGAGAAGGGGCACAGGTAGCTCGTCTTACGCAAAGGAATTAGTATCGACCGACTACTTTTGGGCCGAATGGTATCACGACGGACGCAAAGCAGTAAAAGCCAAAGAAGGCAAGTGGCTCGCGTTTTGGCCTAACGTCCCCAAAGCCCTAGACCCTAGGCTGAGGGGCGGATATCCGCGCAAGAAGTCTCAAGTAAAGAAGCTACGCAATGTGATGTCTACCGAGCAGTTCAAATCTGAGCTTGCATCAGGAAGACTGCTACTGGTCAAATCTGTTTCGTCGTGGAAGGGCAACAGGTTCATGACACGTGCCTTCCGAAAAATGCGCAGAAGTCCAGTTCACGCTGCCGCTCAAGACAAAAACGCGGAGTGGGAGATCACTAGCTACCTAGACGCTAAAACAAAACTGAGTAGATCAAAACCGGAGCGCACAAAAGTCATATACGCTAATCTCCGGCAGCCTGGATAAAAAGGACCTCCGATAGTTCAAAACTATCGGAGGTCCTAGTCCGTCGCACTCTGGGCTGTCGCTCACTCAACCCCCAATGCCCAGGCATTATACACTATCTCGGGGTCAGAGCAAAGTCCTAGAGATCCGAAACGTGAACGGTTTTGTAGTAGTGACGTCCATGGCCTTCATTCGTGAGCGCGCGAGACACCACGCCTATCGAGTTCTGAGCGCCATCTTTGTGGAGGTTGCACGCCCAAATGCCGTCTACAAGAGTAGGGCCTTGCTTATAGAGCAGTACAGCCCAAGAGGTCTCCCCGCAATGCGCATATTCCATGAAGCAAGGACCAATATCCTCGGTATCCTCGGTGTCGGCCAAGTTGGTGTTGTAGATAACCCCGAGCAGGCAGATTGCGCCCATAAACAGTGCCCCGAGTAAGCAACCGGTGGCCCATGAGTCTGCGTTCGTTGTAGTAGTAGTAGTCATTTTGTTTGTTTGTTTGTTTGTTTGTTTGTATCACAGAAGACATCATTATATCACAGGGGTTGCAGGAGTCAAGCCT
>Ga0070747_1000491_pt1 | contig 19807 bp, 23 predicted proteins | sample VirMetDEL_Mar_31_FD_77321 | JGI IMG/M metagenome (GOLD analysis project Ga0070747, IMG submission 77321) | Aqueous microbial communities from the Delaware River and Bay under freshwater to marine salinity gradient to study organic matter... | ecosystem: Environmental > Aquatic > Marine > Coastal... | reverse complement strand
AATATAGACATTCAAGTCTTGATTAGAATAAATCTTGAACGTGTAATTAAATACCGTCTGACCAGCCGTGGCGGTGTATTCGTCTCTTACTGGGAGTGATGTAATTGTCACTTTAATAACCCCTTAATTGTTTGTTGTCTTTAGTCTTTTTCTGGTCTATTTCGTTTTGAATGCTTGGATACTTATCAAGCATAGCCTGTTTAGCAGCCTGCTTATAGTTTGAGAAAACCTCCTCTATATATACCGCCTTTAATCCATCTTTTCCATCTGTTGCGTTTTTATAATAATTGCTGTTAAAAAGCTCCTTTAGCTTTGCTTTCAAAGGAACATAGTCAACATACTTGTTACCCTTACCCGAATAAAGAACAACATAATCATCGTATTGGAAAGTATCTAGTTGTACCTCGCTTATGTTTTTCATTGGCATTCTTATATTTGGACTTTGTGCAACAAGCTCATCCGCAATCTTATCGTGCTTATATTCGCTAGTGTAGAAAGGACTCATAATGTCTGGGCCTAATCCACCACTTAGAACAATAGGCTCACCAAATATATTACGTCTTGGTGGTAAATCATCAGAATAACCTGGAAGCCTTGATTTAATCTTTTCAATTACACCATTAGCAGATGACATTTCTGGCGACATAGTGCGCTCTAATTGAGCAACGCCAGCAGGAACAACCGTACCCGCAAGCCTTTCAAAGTAGCGCTTCATTTTTTTATTATCACCTTCTGGGTCAGAACTAGCACTGCTCATTGCGTCAAAAAACTCTGACAATCCGCTTAGATAAGTCTTTGAAGTCATATTTTGAGCAACAGCGGTAACAGCGGCAGCAGCGATATCAAGAGTCTCAGCATCATCAGTCTGACCAATTATCTCTGTCGCATCAGCAGCAAGCCCTATAAATGCGCCAACAGGATCAAGCCTTGAATATGAAACATAAGTATCGCCCATCTTAATAGAATAAGGCTGCCATCCTGTAGCCCTTAATAAATTTCTCATTTGTGGATCGACTGGGCCAGCCCCCGTAATATCACCCGTTACCGTATAATCAGCAGCAGCAGCCATAGCTATAGAGCCTGTCGCAATCTTAGCTAATGCCATATCCCTTCTTGCACCACCCGCCTTTATCTCATTCCTAATATTAGAGTTTATCAATGCAAGCGGTGTTCTTTCGCCAACCCACTTAACAATGTTTGTCGGTGTTCTGATAAAAGGCACAACAACCCTAGCGGATGGGACATTCATTTTTGCCATAGTCCAAGCGTCTATTTTTTGAAATGCTCCTTGTACGGCTTGGCCTGCCTCCCCTAATGGTTGAGTGAATGTCTGGTATCTTGCAGCGTCAACAGATGCCAAATGTATATTGTCTGGAGGATTGTTAATAATACTTGTAATTCTCTTTGCTAGGGCATCACCCTCCAGCCCTTCGCCCTTTGCTGTTCTGAATGCTTGAGCGTTCAATTCCATCCTATAACCAATAGCTTTAAATAACTCATCTCCAGCCATTAAGAATCGGCCAGGCAATCTAACAGCCTCACCAACATAATCAGCAAACCTTCCAGCCGTACCAGATAACTCTAAGTTCTCGCCTGTTATTTTTTTAAATTGCATCCCTTCTAGCTTTTGAACTGGATCAGATGGATCACCCGTTTTAATGGCATGCCATGCTAACTTCATCCCTTCCTTGCCGCCCTGTACTATGCCATACAATTGACCAACAGCCTCGTTTGAGCTAATAGCGCCATCGCCTAAAGCTCTTGATATGCCACTTGCAACATAACGCTCACCAACAGACCAACCAGCAACAACACCATTAGATATGGCGTTTACTGCGTGAGTAGCTGGACTTGATAACAACATATTAATCCATGCCTCGTAGAACATCTCAGGCTTGGTTCCGTTATTCTTAATAAATGTATTTAGCTTTCCAACCTCATCCATACCCGACACAGTGGCAGCAACATTTTTCATGTGATCGCGTCCACCGCCTGCATCTAAAGCCTCATTGATAGCTCTTGTTTGAGCATCAGCAGTGTTAGCTTGAATGCGAAAAGAACCCAAAGCTCGACCTGCCTCTGCTGTCATTCCTGATACTTGTGCCTGAATAGCCCTATGCTGAGCCATAGCTCTAGCAAACAAAGCAACATCCTCATCCGATCCGTTTGCCGCCTTTTTAGCGAGCTTAAATAGATTCTCGGCACTAGCTACCATTATTTTTCTAGCTGCTACCGCCTGCTCTGCATTGAATGCTTGCCCTTTTCTTCGATCAAGCAACTCGTCAACAGTCATGCCAAGATCATCAGCAAGCCTCTCAGTCTCTTCTAATGTTATTTTTTCGCGCCTTGCCTCGTTAATCTTTGGCGCATCAACTTCAGCAACCTTGTTTATAAGGTCATCAACCTGCTCAGTTGAATCAATATTATTAAGGTTTATATTGGCGGCAGCATCATCAGCAGCCTTAGTTGCACCCGTCCCAAATTCAGGGGATGACTTTGCCGCCTTTTCTTCAAAGGGTATAAACTCATCTGTTTGTGTGGTGTGTGGGGCTGATTCAGTAGCCTCAACAGGAGCTTTAGCCAGCTTATCCCCGCCAGTTTTTTCAATAGTTATCACGCTATCAGGATCAAAATAAATCTCTACATTATGAGCTTTCTTGCCAGTTTTCCCACCTCCAATATGCCTAAATCCATCAAAACCAGCCTCCTCCATATTAAACTTGATCGAATCAAATAGCTCTTGAACCTCATCAGCAGAAACCCCTGAACCTGCCGATTCAGCCCTTACCTCATCGTATAGTTCCCTCATCGTTGAAACATCATCAAGAGAAAGAGCATCATCAATTAAATCATTATTCAATCCTTTGAGCATTTTTATATCGTCAGGGCTTAAACTCCCCTCCATATCGTATAACTTTAAATCTCTCTTTTTTGTTACCTTGTAAATAATAGGGTTAGCGCCGCCACCTTTTTTTGAGTAGCCCGTCACTATGTCTGTTGCATCTGATGTGTAGAATCCTTGGCCGTAATAATTTTTAGTAGTCCATGTATCACCTCTTAATGAATCTATCTCTCTGCTAGTCCCATGATACTGAGTCCCGCCACCCCTAGTGTCTACCTCTGGCTTTATAGTGGGTGCATCATCGGCAGCAACCTCTTTACCTGCTAACTTCTCAGCCGCCTCCCTATCTGCCAATAAAGCACGCTCATCAGCTTTGGCAATACGATTAGCTCGCAGAACCTTAACAGCTTTAACAAATCCATCTAATGCAATACCTAAACCCAATCCTTCTAGGGCATTCTTAAACCTTCCTTCTGCTGCTGAATCGTCAGGTTGAGCTGCTAGGTATTCAGTGACCGGATTAGCTAATGACTCATTCTCTTGGATGAGATTTGATAACCTCTCCTCATGGGGATCAAATGCAAAGGCATCAGTAAGCGCCCCTGCACTTGCAGCAGTCTTAATTGCGCCCGTAACACCAACAGCCTTAACAGCTTTTGTAGCAGGCAAAAAACCTGTAACAAATTGCGATATGCCGCGAATCAGCCCGCCTGTTGTTGACCTTGCCTCTTCAGTAGTAATAAATGATTCATCCGTAACCTCATCACCGCCAATAGTACCCAACGGAATAATACTCTCCATTGTCTTAGCAAGCTCCTTGGTGGCATCCATGACACCGCCTATAATTTGCCGTGGAGCTTCAATAATGCCCTCACCAATATCTGCCGCAACACTTGAAATAGTATCCCCTATAGGGAGTGAGCCAGTCTCATTCATTATCTCATTGGTGGATTTTTCCGGCTCTGCCTTTGCATTCTCTCCACGCATTTGCTGAATAATATAATCAGCCTCAGTCATCTGCTGACCACGCGAGTTCATGTATGAGCCTGTTAAATCATCAGTCATTATTTAACTCTCTTTAATTGGTCATCAAACTGCTTTTGAGATATTTGCAGCGATCTGATATTTTTTAATAATGCTGATTGCTGATTATATTCATCGCTAAGGTTTTTCATCTCGTTTGCATTCCCTGATTTTTCAGCGGCAAAATATGAGCTTTTAAAGTTATCAGTAAGCCTTTTAATCTCAGAATCAATATCACCTGTATTTAATTGCTGATTGCTCGCTGTTGATTCCAGCTTTGTTAATGAATCTCTACCATAAAGATCATCAGCCACGACCATTGGATCTTCGCCAGCTAATACCCTTGTGTCAAACTCTCTAACTGCGGCTGCTGTTTTTCTGGATGCGTCATCAGTTAGCCTTCCCATCAAGCCAGTGACTTTAATACTCTCTGTCAAATAGGTTCTAGCTCTCTTAGCATTATTTGTATTCAACACAGATTCATTGTTGGAATACTCGCTTTGCATTCTTAATAATTCACCTGCATCAGCTTGTGTAAGGTGAACACCCATATTAGCTACAATGGCATCAGTCATATTAAGACCTCCAGCCATTGATGCTTGAATGTCCAGCTTCAAGCTAATATCTGTTACACCAAGCCCATTGGTTGATAGCTTAGTGCTTAGAGTGTTGTATTGTGTGGGTGATATTTCACCATTCCTCGCAGCTTTATTTAACGACTCTTGAGTTAATAATCCCTCAGTCATATCAACAGCAAAATTAGCGGCTGCTGTATTCTGCCTGGTTGTTAGCCTTCCTTGATCTTCAACCTCTTGTCTATTCTGATTAGTAATGTAACGTGATAGATCAGATTGCAGTGCAGTGACCATTTCATCATTCTGCTCTTTAGTTAATCCTTTAAGCGGCTTCTCAATCATATTACCAATAGCGCCGGCTGCTAACTGTATCCCATTAGGTAATTGTAGTGTTTTATTTAACTCACCTCTGTTTTTTGCAACCTTTGTATTAAATACTGCTGCATCATTTAATAATGCCGCGCCCGTTGCTGATATTGCACCGCTATCGACTCTTGACTGATTGAGATTAAAAACCTTAACCAGTGATTCAGATGCCAATAAATCATCACCATTAAAGGCAGCGGTTCCAGCCTCATCTGAAAAATAATCAGCCGATGTTATTAGCGTCTCATCTGACTCTTTCATTTCTCGCTCAACAGTTGCTTTCTGCACTTCTATTTGAGCGGATGCCATAAAGTTGTCAGTTGATGTCATTACCATTTCGCGGCTTAATGGATCAACCCCTGCTAATGCGCCTTTTATTTCAGCGTTTGCAGCGTCATTAAATGCAGTCAAATCACTGCCATGTAAAGTTTTTAGCTCATTAAGTTTAAGTGTTAAATCCCTGTCAACCGATGCAACATAAGAAGATCTCAGTGCAGAGTTATATGCCTTTTTTGCAATACCACCAATAAAAGTCTCTTCTTTAAACTCTGGAGATTCACCGGCCTGTAGATTACTAGCAGCCTGCTTACCTTGAACGGTTGCCTTAGCTATCTGGCTTTGTGCTGCTATCTGCGCTGTTTGCGAGGTAAAGTTATCCAGCGTCTCACCCAAGGACATAAGCAATTGAGGCTTTCCTGTTGAGAAAGTCTGCGGCTGTATATTAATATCTTCTTGAAATACTTTAGCCATAATTATTCCGGCATCAATTGGGCTGTTTGTGTTGCGCCACTAATAAGGCTTGTTGCAGCGCCTATCTGAGCCTGGCCTTGTGCGCTTCTTCCTCTAGCCCTTGTTGATAGGTTGCTAATGCGAGTGTTGAAAATATCTCTCTCTGTAGCTGTCTGCTCATTCTCAATAGATTGTTGCAAGATAGTTAATGGTGAGCCTTCAAAAGCCATAATACCTGAAGCGCCAGCCTGAGCATTTGCTGTAGCCAAAGCCTTAGCTAATCGCTCTTTTCGATCTCGCTCTCGTTGTGTTGCAGCAGTCTCAGCTATTTGTGCTGATGTTTCAGCCTCTTTAACAGCTTGACGACCTGCTGACATTTGAGAACCTACCGACATTAATGTGCCAGCAGCGGCTATAAAAGGGAGTGCGGCAGCCATTATACAGACACCTCTAAATAAGCGGCTAATATGGTCATGGGCATAGGTTCATCCTGTGTAATAGTTAACACCGCCTCAACATCCCAGCCTTGTAAGAATACCCGTTTTAAGCCTGTTTGCGGTGATGGTGGATCAAACACATTAACACCCATAGTCTTATCGGCTATCCGCTGGTCATTAACCAATACGCCATTACTTTCAAATAATTCTAATCCAACCCTGACTATCCGTTTAGGTAATGCAGCATTAGGGCCATTCTGTAATCCAATATTCAACGGCATTGTTTGTAATATAGGTGTGTAATTCAATCCACCGGTAATTAAATCAGCCGTTCTGTCTATTGTAACCTGACCACCACTGACGACAAATTGACCTTGATAGGCACCGTCTGCAATAACATCAACCGTCTCGCCTTCCAAGTGTGTTAATCCTGTTAAGGTATCCGTTGACGTAGCTGAAGCACTTGAATCTGTAGTCAGTGTTGTGCTCTCACGCTCTAAAAAGTAAGTATCCACTCCGCCTACAGTCCGCTTAACATAAGTGTATAGCAAATCATCAACGACCGTTATTGATACTATCTCGCCCTCTGTCACCCATGCTGTGAAGCCTTGTACCTCTTCTGAAGCTAATGAATTATAAACCGTCATTGATCCGTCATCATTTAAGATGTAGGCATAGTTAGCATCAACTGTAGTACTACCTCTCGATGCTGCCATAGCGATAGGATTAGAAATCAAATGACTAGCTAATACAGAAACAGACCTCGAATCATAAGATTTTGACGTATCTAAAAAGAAGAAATTGCGTAATGCCTTACCCGTTCTCTGGATAAATAAAGTCAAACCATCAATGGTAATAGGTCGAACCTTCTTAGTGCCGTAATTAGTTTGTGGTGATATCGCAATGTTCTCAGGTGTAATCGGGCTAGTAGGTACTGAAAACTCACCACCGGATGTAAAGACCTGCAATGTTCTATTGCTGAATAATCCAGTAATAGCATTAACTTGGTCTGTATCAAGGGTTACATCAATCCCTTCATCATCACGGGCCTTGCCTTTATTGAAGTCAAAGAAGTAATTAACCTTTGAACCCCATACCGTAGCAGGCCGGTAAGTAGTTCTGCCAAGCCACAATCTACCTTCGTGGAATGTCCCAACCTGTGGCCAGCCTCTATTGGCACTCCATACCGATTCCGATCTTGCTACGCCAAACTGAGTCTGGACAACAGCAACAGCAAAGGACGCGTTAGATGTGTATATGGGAGCAAAAGAACATAATTCCCAATTCTTGGCACTTTCATTTTGAAAAGTAATTGTATAAATATTACCTGGAGCACCCGAAACAGTTACCGAGTCTTGTCCACCGGTATTAATTAACGCTATTAGCGCTTGCTCTATGTTGGCAGCATTAGTGGCATCAGAGCCGGCAAATACAATTTCATCTGTCAAAATACCTTCTAGCGCTATTTTGTATCTATCGCCCTCTGTGACATTAGAAAAGGTGGCTGTCTGTATCTCACTGGTAGGCGTGGGGCTTGCCGTATCGTTAAAGTCATATTGTGGGATATTCTGGAAAGTAATCGCTGTAATAGCCCATACTGTGTCCGATGTGCGCGTTATTCTGCGCGTCTGTACAGAGCCGTGAAACACAATAGCCGTATCAGCAGACTGGATATAATCCAAGTCCTGTACTTGGGCTAGTGTATAGGGAGTTGTTAAATAATCATTAGGACCGCCATTGATATTGGTCTGCAATACGCCTTCTTTAAATATGTACATTTTGAGTGCAGTAAACAGCAGGCAGTAATTAACCTCAGTGGAAAACGAGAAATTAAACAATCGCCCATCATCACCTTCATAGACAAACTCAGTGCCATTTCTACGCCTAACACCGCCTTGAACCAGTGTGGTTACGTTCTGCGCTGTTTGGGCACCTGCATAATAGGCTTGTAAATCTTTACGACCAACCAAACGAGGGTCTAATTCACCTCGGTTAAAGCTGCTAGCTAATTGCCAGATTCTTCCCATTCTTAATACCTGACATCAGTAAATGGACTGTCAACAATTGGGGTTTGTGGATGCTGTAACGCATCAGCAGAATAGGCGGCACCTAATGCTTCCATAAACTTCTGCGCGTATATCTGATTCTTTTGTTCGTTATCTGTAACAGCAAGTGAAAACTCACTGGCTAATTGATAAGTCAAAGCAAGCGTGAAATAAGCAGGCATATCGGGAGTTGGCACACGATAGGCATAATCGATGGATATTGCAGATTGATCGCTGTAAATCAAATCACGATAGACTTTATAAAACGAGCGTGGGTACACCTTCTCAATCTTCAAGCAATCCGTAGGAACCTGGAAAGCATACTGAAATTCATTAAGCGGTGTTTGTGATAATCGGTTGAGCGATTGCTTTTTCATAGCAAAACGCCAATATGTACGGGTTAATAATGCAGTGACCAAAGGTTCATAAAGCGACTTGGCAACAGCAGCACCAGCACCAGGATCATCAAAGGAATTGATAGGGCCAGCTCCAATCATTTGCAGTGCATTCGAAGCTAGATCAATATCACTTGCCATAATTAGAGCCTCTTATAAAAAAGCCCCACCCCCGAAGAGGTGAGGTAACTATACTTAGTCAGTCAGTGGATCAAGGTATTTCAACGCCAGCACTTATCGTAATATCTGGCGCACCTGCTGTATTATCTACAGCCGTGAAATTACACAATCTGGTTTCATCAGTAGATCGATACAAAATAACATCATCAACCTGAACAACACCAGAAACCTCTGAATGATCGAAATAAGTAGCACCTTGAACAGTGGCATTATCATCAACGGCTGTCGTATAAGACCACATACGAACCGCATCAGAGTTAGCCATACCTGATAAAGGTACAAAGTTTTCTGGGTCAAAAGCCATAACTTACTCCAAAAAAGCCCCCGAAGGGGCTATCTATTAAGTTAATGTTTGAACAGAACTAACAACAGTAACAACACCAGCAGCAGAGATAGCATCCACCAAGATAAGCGTGAATGTCTGCGTTCCACCCGTTGCACTAACCGCCCAAATAATATCGTTAACGTGCAATACATCAGACACGTCATTGAAATATCCGGAGCCTACTGCTTGAGCATGGGTGTCTGCTGTCGCATAAGTCCAGTGCCGAGGAGCATTACTATTAGCCATACCCGATAAGGGCAAAAACGTACTTGCTGAAAAAGCCATGATACTTCCCCTTATACAGTTTCGTCATAGATGATTTGAGCAATGCCTTGAGGTTCACGAACTACCGCACCAGCCTTATAGATGCCGTTTGCTAGCCATGAAGTCTTTTGAGCAACCCAATCGATTGTGGTTTTCATATCGATACCGATAGCAATACCAATAGCGGCTTTGTGCCACGTATACGCAATACGATCAGCAGCAACACCAGGCAAACCACCTTCTGAGCGCGTACCAATAACCTTAAACTTGAACCCCATAAAGGTATCAAGCTGACCATTAACCAACGCTCTAACAGTGTTAAAGTCTGTTGATGTAACAGTGGTATCAGATAGCAGCTCTTGCAAAGCAGCAGCACGTAAGCACAAATAACGTTCTTCATGTGGTGCTTCTATCTCATCATACCAAGCAGCAGCAGACTGGATAGCAGCTAAATCAAAGTTTCGTGTTCCTGAAATATCGATTGTCTTAGCAGTATCTGCATCCGTAGGCGAGGCTGAATAGGTGATTGTACCGGAAAGCATAGAATCAATGATGATCTGATCCTCACGACGACCAATAGCCTTGGCTATAGTCTGTGCGAGTTCTGACTTCTCATCGAAGTTGACTTCTGCCTGATCGAAAATATCCGTATACTCAGGCGCATTCCAATTGGTTAGTGTTGCAGTTTGGCGAGCGTGTGAAATATCCATAGGCGTTACATCGGCCTGTGAAGCCTTTTGATTAGCCAGACCTTTACCCATACGAGTAAATTTATAGGATTCACCAGTTACACCGGTACGAACGGTTACACACTCACGCAAGGTTTTCATGCCTTGATATTCGTGCTTCACCTCACTGTCAAATTCAATGACAGCAGCATTAGTAAGATTCTTGGACATGGTATGTCCCTCCAGAATTCATTTAAACAAGTTTTGTTTCAGCTTTCGCGCTTGTCCAAATGGGGCGCTATCACTGATAAATTAATATCCGCAATATCGGCCCTGGAGGGTTATCGATAGGATAAAGCTATTATATACCCTTATTATTTAGTTTCAAACTATTCGTCAATAATGAATATTTCAAACTCAACCGCCACACTTGCTGTCCCTGCTGACACCCTAGCCATAAATCCCAAATCAGTGGGGCCAACATAAGGGCCAAAGGGAATATCGACCTCTCCAAACGCCTCAATAGAACCACCTGATATGCCATTAACAACAGACTGCGCTCGCATTGCTGTATAAGGTGCCGCAGTTTCATCACAATTAGAACGGCTAAAGAAAGCCAAATCAATCGTTTTACCTGAGTCTATTGATAGATTGCGTAATTTAACATGGCCTGTCTTGCCAGCCGCGACGGTATAAGCCCCTATCTCAGATTGACCTTTAGGGAAATTAGTGGATTCTATTGTCAACCAATCCTGAGTCCCTGCTGTGTTCTCAACAACAATATCCCCAACATGAGAGCCAGTAGAACTGGTGGCATAAGTGCCAGATTGAGACACAAAAGCGCGATAAATACGGGTAAATGTAGTTGTCGTTGATGCAGATGCAGATGCTCCAGCCGTAGCTAGTGTATCTGTTACCTCATTAAAATTCTCATCAGTGCCTTGTAGTGTTATCTGCCTCGCACCAGCACCAGCCGCCGTATCAGCAGCATTACCACCTGACTTGATTCTTACTGTAGTAGCGGCAGATGATTGCGGTGTTCTATAAATACCACCTATATCAACAGGCTCGAAAGTCGTCCCTACCGATGGGTTTCGCCCAAATTTCTTAATGCTAGTGATACCAGAAAACAAGCCACGCGAATAATCAAGCCAAGGTAAAGGGTTGCGCGTCATAATAGCAGGCGCATCCAATCCCAACGATTGATTCAAAGGTGCGTAAAAGTTGGTTATCTCTGAATAAAATGCGCCCAATCTAAAAACAGTTTGAGCTGCTGAGCCATTAACATACCTAACCCTAAAGTATCGGCCACCTACAGCAGCCGGTGATACTTCTGGAATATTGGCAGAAACATCAAAACCACCCACAGGAAAGCTCGAATCAGCATTAACACCATCAATCGAGAAATCAAAATACAAAGTACCAGCGGCATCAGCGAATGATTGAACCACAGCCATTGACCGAGGTGATATTTCCCAATCACCGGTATAAGTAGCACCGCCCGACAATGGCGTAGTCGTTGCATTAGCTGTGGATGCAACAGGCTCGCCAAGTGTAGCGGTTGAGCTAACCATGACCTCGGCGGTTGATGTGGTGGCTGTAACACCAAGAATAACAAAACCATCACCTGATACAGTGTTGATGATGTCGCCTTCTTCAAGCTGTCCAGCCTTATCAATGAAATACCCAGCACTGGTTAATTGCAGTATCGTGTCTGGTGTTTCATACGTAAATACAGATGGAGCCGCTGTAGATTGCGGCCCTACCGGTGCAAATGTATCTTGATTGAATGCCATGATAGTTACCCCTTATCGCAACTATCATAGTTATTGTATAGCTGCAAAGGCGTGAAATCAGGAAAGGCAGAGCCTAGTGAAGATAATCCACCTACAACAACAACGATAGCTAGCCAATACTTCCAGCCTGTTAATTGTGCGCCATTCTGATCTAATATACTTACTTTCATGATTTCACCCTTTTATTAGCCTACCGTTACAATATTCTCACCAGGCATAGCCTCAGCGAACTTTTGTCGTACCATCTTTGCATACTCTGGATCAGTCTGCATTCTACGATTACCATGTTCATCTTTGGCAAACTGCAAAGCCTGTAACTCCTGCATACTCACAGAACCGGCATCACTGACATTATTGTTTTGCATAGGCGCATTACGTGACTTGGCAATTAATGCCTCAACTGCCTGAACACCCGCCGCGGTAGTAGTCGCCTCCTGCAATCCCTCTACCTGCTCAGGGGTTAGATTAGCTTTAGCCCAGTTAGTAATATTACTGACACGCTGTACAGCATTATCGCCTAGCTTTTCCATCTCACTGGATACGCGCGCTGTCTCTGCCTCATCTGCACCTAATGAATCAGCATATTGGCCCTCAACAAACATATTGATCAGCTTGTTAGCCATATCAGCCGACATGTTGGATTCTTTAGCCATCTCAGTAAATTGACTGATTAATGGGTTCTCTAAATCCAATTCAATACCATTCTCTGCTAATTGCTCAGATAGTGTAAATTCATACGCTTCAGGCGCACCAGTAAAGGCACCGAACCGGCTTGATAATTCATTGTAAGACTTCAATACATCGTCATGCCGTACTGACTTTGACTCGTTATCCCAGAACTTCTCAGGGATATGCTCAGGACGCTCAATAGCATCAGCGACAATAGCCGCATTATCTACCTCTTGTACTTCTGCTTCTTCACTCATAGTTCACTCTCCACTGATTCAATTTGAATTATGATATTTCTAACGAATACCTTCATACCTTCCATCAATCCCGCTTCAAACTGCGTTGAATGCGGGTGAATACTTTGCACCATGATTAGATCATTCTTCCACTTGGCCAATAACTCAGCGCCATCCTCTGACTGCATGAATATCTTATGTAATAGAACAGCATTCTTATCAGCCAGCTTAGTGAATGCGTCAGCCTGTTTCATGCCCTCATCAATAAACGACTCTAAATCATTCTCAGGTAGTGCGCTCATTGCATTTGCCCCCCGGGTGCTTGCTGTTGTGCTTGCTGAATAATCTGCTCAGATGCCGCTTTAATCTCTTCCTCTGTCCTTGCTAGCTCATTAGTCGGCAGTCCTAGCTTCTCAGCAGTCCAGTTAGGGATATTCTCCAGCTTGGCACCCAATGCAAATACTTCTGGCGGTAATTGTGACATTTGAGCAAACCACACTTGGAAGCTATTAAAGTCCTCCATAGCCTCAGCCTTGGCCAGTGGTGATTGCATAGCTATAGATACTTGCTTACCGTCCACTTTAATCTTAGGCAATCGACCATTACGCGCTAATATCTCAACACCACGTTCAACAATCGGTTTAATCTTCTCGTTATTCAATCGTGAGATAGCACTGCCTGACGTTCTTAGCATTTCTTGGGTGCGTAACATCTGCTCAGTAGCAGACCTCACTGGATCATCTACCTCACCCATAGGATTGGCAAATAGTGCTTTGTTAATATTAGCCTGCAAATCCTCAATAATGAGCATACCAACATCCATACGACCACTATGCTCTAATGCCCTGATTGATGGGTTCTGATTACTATTCGAACCAACAGGGATAATTGAGGCAGGTGCAATAACAGCGGTGTGAGGGTTCCAGCTACCATCTGACAATCCTGTATATACGCCACTCATCTGTAATGCGGCGTTCTTAAGTACAAACTCTTTGACCTTATTAACCGTCCTAATATCAGGCAACACGTCTAATACAGGGCCACGTCCATAGGACTCGCCAGGAATAACGTTTGTTCGATAGATAACAAGCGGTGAGGTAGTGAACATTTGCGTAAAGATAAGCTGTTTAGCCGCCTCATAGATAACGACTTGATGGAACTCCATGCCTGACTTGATAACACCGTTGATAATCTTAACCTTATCATCAGGCTGCTTTTCCATCTTCTTATCAAGATCGGCACCAAAATCACCAGTAGGCCATAATGATTTCAAATCCCTGCACTGTACCTCATGTTCACGCCATCCTGTGTTCTTAAGTCCATCACCAGGCTCAAGGTACAACTGACTCAATGGAATTGATGTGAACTTAAATAATGGCTCGCCCTGTAATTCATCACCTTCCTCAAAGAACAATGCGCCCGTACTAACCGCCATGTCTTGATCTGATTCATTTGATTGATTGCTAAAGTCTGACTGATTCAGGTGATTAAAGAATATCTCAGTTGATTGCTCTAACTTCTGATTGATGCCAGCCCTTTCATCCTTGGGTATATCAGTACCGGCAACAAAGTTCATCCACTCTGTCCATGGCGGTGTATGGCTTGACTGGATACGGGCAGCATAGACACGAACACCCGCAACAGCCGTAGAATCATAGATATGCCGATTCTTCTTCTGTCCAGGTGAATGCAGGTTAAATGTCTCTTTCTGTGGCAAAGCGTAATCATAAGCCTCTTGAAACAAAGAGCGCCACAACTCTCTGCGCTCCTTAGCTACCTTAAACCGCTTTAATAGCTCCTCAATGCTGCCTATGCCGTTTGGTAAATCCATTATGCACCGCCTAGCGTTTGAGCTAATCCAGAGGGTGACGATGCTATGAGCGATCTGCGTCCAGACTTACCACCAGCACCCGCCCTGCGTCTTGCCATTTCATCCTCTGTTTGTGCAATAGCAATCTTATCCATTTGCTGCTGCTTGAGCGCCATTTGCTTTGCATCCCTAGCCGCTGAAGTAGTTCCCTTTCTGAATGGCTTTTCTGTTAATTGATGCGTCTTGGTTCTTATTCCCTCTGCCTCATCACCACTAATCCCAGTGCCAGCACCTCTAGGATCAAGGACGCGCTCTTTAGTGAACTCTGTCATCTTTTTGTGATGACGTTTAATTGAATCGCCCATCTCTCAACCCCTTATACAATTGATATGGTGTCCAGCACCAAAACGCCTTAATGCCTAACACTGATTTAACCAATTCAACACAGTTAAAAATACACAGCGTATAGCGATAGTTTTCTGGGTGTATTATAGCCTTAATTGATAGTATTACACTATCAGGCGCTAAACACCGGATATGCGGATAATCTAGCTTTGACTCCAATCGCACATCGGTTGAGCAGTTCTTGCCATCCACTATTATCCAGAACTCTTTCCCTGGACTCTCCTTAACAGCGTAACAGTGCTGGAACTCAGGATTAAGCCAATTAAATATCCAGTGCTTTAAATCGCTTGGCTTGAATATTACATACCAATGCTCAATATGTTTATCAGTGGCGTCCATCAGAATACTTCGAAATCCATCTTGGCTATTGTCGGCTGAAATGTACGCTCTTTTTGTGTGAGTATGTCATTCCAACCCATTGATAGCTGTCTAATAGCATCAGCACAATGGCTAGACCAATCATGTACCGGCCTATCCCTAAACACTCCATTCTTATCGTCGTAGTCGTATCTATACTGACTAAGGCACTCAATGCCATGCTTGCACCTGTTTTCATCAAACCAGAACCGGCTAAACAGTCGTCTAGTGGCCTCTAATCCATCAGCTACCTTGTGCTGTGCTACTACCCTGAATCTTATTCCCATCTGTAGAGCTGTATCCCTGCGACTCTTGCCACTCATTAACTCCCTAACCTCTACGTCATGGGGTGCAAAGTGCTCACCGTATTGAATGTTATGCTCGCGTTTAAAGTTCTCCAAGTAATTAGCATAGTGCGCCATACCCTCACCTGAATGCTCATAGTAGTTAATAAAGCGAATCTCCTTCCCTATCGCTTGAACAAACCAGATAGACATAGCATCACTAATACCTAAATCCCAAAACGTATGAACCGGTATTGAAGGCTCAACAGGAATAAATCCTACGCGCTTATCTCTTAAACAAGCTGCCATCTCCTTACCATACACAGCACCCTTAATAGCAGCAGTCCACGAGCATTCATACTCTTGCTCATATTCGTCATCTGTCATTATGGCCTTTGCGTCTGTTAGTTCTTCATCTGCCACAACACCTGTTTCACTCGCCTTATACGTTACCGCATACCATCGATCATCATTGCTGGCGTGTTCGTATAAATCATAAAAAGCATTCTTACCCTTTGGCGTACCTATGAACAAGGCCCATCCTTGTCTATCCGATAGCGCTGGTCTTAAGACTTCACCAAACAGACTTGATGGCATTTGTGCGTATTCGTCCAATATACAACCATCGAGATAAATTCCCCTCAATGCGTCTGGGTTATCACAACCAAATAACTGTATGCGCCCACCATTGGGATAGTCGATTCTTAATTCAGCTTGATTGATTACAATGCCTGGAATAGGTCTTGAGTAGTGCTGCAAGTAATCCCAAGCGATCGTTTTGGCTTGTTTGTATGTTGGGGCAAGGTAGGCATAACGTGGGCGCTCCTTGTTTGATGTTAGGCAATCCCTTAATAAATGGTTGATAGCAAATACTGTTTTGCCAAAGCGACGATGACAGCAAACGACATTCCATCGCTTCATGCTATCGTGTAAGCCTTCCTGTAATTCTCTTGGCTTATAGGGTATGACTACTTCTGCCATGTGATGTGTATCTCACCATCAAGATCAACAGTAGCATTAAGATCAACTGCCTTAATACTGGGTAGGTATTTGTCCACTAATCGCATTCTAGCGTTGAAGGCTTTCTCTAATATCTGCATATCATTTAGCTCTAGTGTCTTATCATCCATGCGATCAACAATATCAACAGCTCTATCTAAATGACCTTGGGAAGCTAACTTGTCTCTTAGCTCCTCTTGATAGCCTTTCTTTGTTGTTGTTAAGCCACCCATATCACCCCACCTTCTTAAACTTGCTCATATCGCCCTGTGTAGGCTGATAAGGCTCTAAGCCTGCTTTGATTAGAATAGAGTGAGAGGTGCCTGATTGATGCGCCATGCGGATAATAAGCTGCTCAAGGTTATGTATTCTTGCCTCTAGCTTACTGACATCGACTTTAGGCGCTGGCTTTGGCCCAGGCTTCTTAGGTTGTTCAATTGATGATGATTCGTCCATTGTTTGCTCCACTGGTGTGATATTGATTGTTAAGTCGTCTTTTCTTCATTAGCTCTTGTTCGGCTAATTGTAATTTTAAATGTATTAGTGGTGATGCTGCCTTACCTAGCCGTTCAATAGTGAACTTCACTAAGTGTTTTTTCATATCGTTGAATATGCCCTCACCACGTCGACCGAATGCCTTAGCATAAGATTGAGCCATGTGTTCTAAAGCCTCAGCAGCTCGATCAATATTATCCTCACAAATAGCATCAACCACGTCAGTCATCATTCTGTCTGCTTCGTCATCGGTCATCATGCAATAGTTAATCCTGTTGATAGCGTGATAGTTCTTTGGATTTTATCCACTGTGACATTGTACATCTTTGTTGCATTAGAGCAGTTAATCACAACAACATCATTGGTTTTCAGTAGGCTTGCCCATCCTGCATTACCGTCTAAATAATTAGCAGCCTCAATCTGGCTAGTAGTGCCCGAGAATGTCACCGAGAATAAAGGGCCGTTATTTGTTCCTATAGGATAAGGTGTGGTTAGTGTGGGTGCGCCTGTTGGTATATCCTCAGTCTCAAACCAAATATAAAAGTCTCTAGTTGACGCTGTACCTTCTGATCCGCCCCAAGGGTCTCCCCCTTCCGCTGTTGTGTGTTCGTAACTATACGCGCCTGACGATGCCTCAGAACCCAAATTCAAATTACCAGAATCAATCTCTGCCGCGCAAATTATGACCTGACCAGCAGTAGGTTGGAAAGGCGTAGAGAATGTTAATGTCTTGACCCCCCAAGAACTCTCGGCTGCTGTTACTACAATTGGATCAGATGATGCTGCCACCGCCTGTCCGACTGGACTCCACCTCGTTCCAGCGCCAGCAGAAACAGCAACATATAAGTTAAGCCTAATAGTTACATCAGCAGCAGATAGGTTTTGCACATATACCCCGCCGGATATGACCTGCTCCGTACCGTCAGCCGTTAAAAATAGATTAGACGCAACAAACCCGTCATGTGTAGAGCCTATACGGGAACTTATCATTGATCGACTATCTGTGGGTGTTGACGTACCTAATCCACTCCCGTCATTTCCAAAAATTGCCATATTTGTCTCTCTATCTGCTTTTGCTGCTATGTAATCAATAGCAATTTGAGTTCCAATCAAATTGGAGCCTGTTGAATTTACGTGTATGTTTGGTGCAGGCTGCCAGTTGGCAACATTGATTGTGTGGCCTCCCGTAGCAGTGAGGGTATCACTGTAATAAAAATAAGGGTATTGGGCCGCCTTAGCCTGTAAATAGGTGTTAATTTCATCTACTTTGGATTGGTATATCCCGCCCGTATAACTTGCGTCATTATTTGTCGTATTACACGCAGCATGGACAACAAAGACCCTAGGCCACCTACTAACTATTGTCCTCATCAAGCCTTCAAACTGTGGGCCGTATACACCCTGAGCCACCGTAGAGGGTATAACGCTATTTACACCCAAGTGAATAACAACCGAGTCAAATTCTTTTGATGGGTTAGCAGATATATAAGATTGAAGCTGGCCATCTTGATTCAGCCAGTTATCACCAGCAGTACCGATATGGACGTTGCCGCTTGTGGTTATTCCCCCGGCTAAAAGATCCCTGAATAGGGTAGGTATCATCCCCTCGTTATCATTAGGTGATAACGAGCAATACGGCGCACCTGTTACCCCGCCAGACGTATAGCCATTACCAAACGCCGATGATGGCGTTGTTGTTACCCAAGAGGCACTACTGCCCTGAGTTGAAGCATTCCCCCCCCCTTGAGTTGAGAAGCTGTCGCCAAGTATTAAAACAGCCATTACTCACCCCTTAATTTCACTCTTACGCGCAACTAGCCTTCTTCATTGTAAAAAGGCGTTGATTTATGCCTAACCCGCTTTAATTGGCCTTGATGTTGCACTGTATACCAACATTCACCGCCATCCCAGTACCAATTCTCGCCCCAAAATCCCACCATTTTAAAGTTAGCCGCCTTGTCACCCTCTTTTATTTTGAGAACGGGCAGCTTTTTGACTTCTTGGATAGTGAGTTGTGGCACATAAAAAGACCTGATTAGTTTGCGAAATTATAACACCGATTAGATATTGGGCAAATAGGGTTAGTTAAGCCGCTTAGTGTCATCAATCATGTGATCCGCCCAGCTTCTATCTGTTAATAGCGTCATTGCGCCCTGAGCTGGCTTAGGCGTTACTTTAAGGTCAAACAATCCCTGGTAATCGTTAGCTATCGAATGGTCTATAATGGCTTGCTGATCTTCCTCGCTATACCTTAACAGCATTGTGAACTGCTTCTTAGCTGCAAATGGGCTAACTGCTTTACGTGTGGCTTTTCGATATTCGCACCATTCATCCCATGCCTCGATGTTTATGCCTATTGGTATTGTGTACATGATTTCTCCTTATAGCAGCTCAAGTTGATTACTTAACTTCCTTTTTTCCTCTCTTTTAATCTGGAAATAATAGCCGCTTTCTTTTCCACTAAAACCCAGAGACCTCAAAGTTAAATCATTATTCAAAATTGCTGTAGCTATTGCCCTGTAAGATGGAACCCTGCCAGAAGCCATAAGGCCATTATCAACAGAATCTGGTATTCCAGAACTATAACAGCGCCTCTCCCACTCCGTCACATACGACTTTATTTTTGTATGCGTTGTATTCCCATGCTTGAATTGCTCGCTCTGCTTCTTTATTTGCCAATAGTTGCTGCTCATCTGTTAAGTGACTCCACGCTTCTCTCGTTATACTTTCAGGACACCCCATAGCTAGGGCGCAAGCGGCATGACCCACCCATGCCTTACGGTTTATATATTGATCTGTTAGCGCATTCTCACAGCTATACTTCCACTCTGAAACCACCCTAGCCATAAACCGGCCATACTTTTTATGGTCGCCAGTGAACTCTATAGCCATCTTTAAAAACTTCTT
>Ga0070747_1000490_pt1 | contig 19864 bp, 20 predicted proteins | sample VirMetDEL_Mar_31_FD_77321 | JGI IMG/M metagenome (GOLD analysis project Ga0070747, IMG submission 77321) | Aqueous microbial communities from the Delaware River and Bay under freshwater to marine salinity gradient to study organic matter... | ecosystem: Environmental > Aquatic > Marine > Coastal... | reverse complement strand
GAAGGTAGCTGGATCTATCTCGACACCAAAACCAAAGCCACCGCCCCCTATGAAGCCAGGAGGTTTTTGGAATAAGGCAGGCCAGCTCGTAAGGGATAAGGTTGGTAAGGCTACAAAAGCAGTAAGGGGCGGAGCACAAGCGGTTGGAAGAGCCGGCGCGGCAGTAGGCGGGGCAGTGAGGAGTGGAGCTACTAGAGCACTCAAATTTACAAAGGATACGGTTTTAAAGCCATTAAGTGCCGCAATTCAAAAAGTTAAACCGTTGAAACTGGTAAGAGGGCTTTTAAAAAGTCCCCTTTTAGCACCCATACTCGAGGCTTTTTTCACATATAAAGATGTGGAAGAGTTGGTGGCGCAGGAGGCAGCCGGTGACATAGATGAAGCTGAGTTGAATCAAAAGGTCGGTACGAGGTTAATTAAAGCAGTAACTGGTGTCATTGGTGGAGCTGGTGGTGCTATGCTCGGAGGTGCTATTGGATCAGCAGTCCCAGTAGCAGGTAACATAGTTGGTGCTATTGTTGGTGGTGTATTAGGTGACGTAGGTGGTAGGCTTATAGGTGGTCTTATTGCAGACAAGTTGGGTGATAAAACTTCAACACTTGGAGAACGGGCATTAAAATCAAAAATGTTTAATGGTATAGGGCAACCAATAATTGGTGAACCGCTCGCACAAGTTGATGATGGCATTATCTTTAGTCAAAATGGTAAAATGATAGCTCAAGCTAACCCAATGGATACCGTATACGCTATGAAACAAGGTGGGCCACTTCTAGCAACATTAGCAACCGGGTTTGAGAGTAATGGTAAGTTATTGTCAAATCTCCACGAGCTGCATGCAGACCACATGGAAACGCAAATCGGATTAGATGAGGAACGTAATAGCTTGTTATTAGAACTCGGAAAATTACTATACTCTTCACTGAACCCCACTGATCAAGCCAGTATTGCAGGGACTAGTAGTATGCAGTTCGCAGGTATGTCTGTTTCAGATCAGAGATCTTTACCAACTGGTCCAGGGATGATGGGATAAATGCGCATGTAATATAAATATATATAATGAATCTATGGCAGCTTAAAGAGGGTAGTACACCAGCGTTACCTATACTGGAAAGATCGGGTGGTGGTATCACAGCTGCCGGTGCAGACTTAAATGACCTAACTAACCTCGCAGGGTACACGCAAGGTAAAATGGCAGATCCAATTAATGTTGTTGATGACTTTCCATGGACGGTGAGTCCACGAAACTCGAGAAGCGATGTACCACGCATACAATTGACCGAGAAGAGAGTTAAGCTTAATTCAACAATCACAAACCTCGCGTATAGTGCTGCTGCCTCAGTTGATGTTCTTAACACGGGATTCGCGACCGGGACAGGGTTACTTGGTGGATTGGTAGCTCCTGAAGCTCTCGGTGAGACTGGTAAAAGTGTAATTGACGTGTCGATAGCAGCGGGTAAAGCCATCACCGGTGGTCTAGAAGCCTTTCAAACAAAAGCTTTAGAATTAGGTGGATTTTCAACTTTTGATAACCCAGCTCTCAAACCATACGAAGGTCTATATAGCCTAGAAGATACTGGATTTAGTTATTATTTTCCGTACCTGGATGATAACTATAATAAGATTAGTAATACTTTCGGGCAAGCTAGTGAAGGTCTTGTAGCGCCGTTAGCTAATAAAGCGGCTGGGTTAGCTAGCGGAATGGCTGGAGTTGCAAATATAGTAAAGCCAGGTACTTATATTGAGAAGGCGAAACAATTTGAAATGAAAGATGAGGGTAATACTTTAAGCTTTACATTACCTCTTCTCAATACCATGTCTGTTGATGATATCTCTAGCAATTGGCAGTTAATATTCGGTCTAATCTACCAGAACACTCCTGGTAGGGTAAGTAAGAGTATAATCGACCAGCCTGTGTTATATGAGGTACACGTACCAGGTGTCGCATATATGCCATATGCGTATATCTCAGCATTAACTGTAAAATTTGTAGGCTCACGTAGAAAAATGGCGATAGAAGTACCTATACAATCACCTGGTAGCTCTACCGCATCGACTTCTATTGAAACCATAATACCGGACGCATATCAGATTGATATCTCCGTTACTGGGTTAAATGCCGAGACTAGAAACTTTTTATATGCCAATATATCTAAGCCGAAACTAACGGTAAACTCAGCCTTAGCTGTACCACCTGTTACATATGAAAGTACTGCAGCTGATAGTGGTTCAGGTGGAGCTAATGAGGGTCTACCAACAAGGTCACTCAAGAAGACAACAGAAGACATCGCTAGCGATGCCCTTCTACCATCTAGAGCAGCTGGTCTACCAGAAAGCGCAATTAGCCCTATCCTTGATAGTTTCCTATAGAGTGAATAAATACTTTGAATAGGTGACATAAGAGTTAACCTGTTATAAATATTAGTATGGCTGACTTAGGGAAATTTCAAGAAGATATTACTGAGCTTGATGTACTCGAGCAGTATAGGTATGAGAGTATATTTAAGGTTTACGAGACCGGGGATAAGGATTTCTTCTACTATAATATTCTCAAGAAGATAAAGTTACCAGGTGAGCTCGATAATAACTTGCTTAATACAGTAGCATACAACGAAGCGTTACCCATTACTACACTAAGTTATAGAATTTATGGTACAACCTATCTATGGTGGTTAATTATGATAGTTAATAATATTTCAAACCCTGGTAAGATAGCAGGTGGTAGTCGCATAAAGTTTATCAAAAAAGAGTACTTGAAGCCTACCATAGATAGTATAAAACAACAATTACAGTAATGAGATATAACTTTGATACCTTTTACGAGGAGAGATTTAGTTCTATTATAGATGCACAGAAGTATCTATTCAAGGTAACTTTGTTTAACCCGGAGGGTGATAGAGTCACTTTAACAAAGAAAGAAGTTAAAGAACTTAAGCTTATTGATAATCTACGAGATCCATGGGTAAGAGGTACTATAGCTCTCGATAATACTGAAGCTGCTCTAGAGCGATTTGTAACTGACCCTAAGGAGCGAGAGCTTCAGCCTGACATTACACCATTAAAAGGTTACACTTACCGTGGCGATGGTAGAGATTTCATTCAGATTGAGATTATACCTCTGAATGACGGGCCATTATCAGAGTTCACTAATGACGACACTGCCTTTAAAACGACATTTGGTTTTAGATATGTTTTTAGCATCAAACAGGGCAGTGACACTACTATCGATGGCGTTGAGTGCAAGTTGTTTACTATTGGTGATGTGGATGAAGAGCTGATGAGGGAGAAGAAAGCATTTTTCTCGACAGGTAAGCTAGCTACATCGGAAGGGGTTGAAGCAGCTCAATCTAATAACGAGGCTAGATATGCTACCACAGGTCAAAGCATAAAGGCTATACTAACAGATAGTATAGGTGGTGATAGTCTCATCGAGGATTCAAACTTCGAGGATGGTGCATCCAAGCTATTTTACTCATCACCGATCAATAACACAGCCTATGATGATCTAAACTATCTTCTTGAACATCACGTGAGTGATAGTGCATCTAATGACTTCTCATTTTTAAAGAAATCGAGTTACACTGGTTCATACTCTCTAGAGAGTGCAGAAAGCATGTTTAGTCGTGCATATCAAAAAAATAGAAACACAGGAGGTGAGCTATTTGTCGAGAACTTTACCATTAATGGTATTGGTAGTGGTGATGCAGGTATAATTGAACCATCTAAAAAGTCACCAGCAGGCTCGTTAGAATTTGGTAGTAAAGGTGATGTGTTAAATTATAAATTTTTTGATACTGATGGCGAGCAATATAAGAAAGACATTAAGACACAGGTTGTCAATTCGTACGATTTTAAAAATAAACGATTCAATATAGAGGTTAAGGAGAGTAATGCTACAACAGTACGTGATAAGTTTAGCGATGTATATGTAAGTCCGCTCAAGGGTGACAATAATAAGCCATACCCTAACCTACCACTTACAAACCTTCAAAAAGAGAATCAATCGTTCGAGTCAACTTTCTCTGAGTATGGAGAGTCCGCGGAGATTAGAAAATCGTACGGAGCTAATAAACTATTAAAGTCGAGCCTATTTTCTAATATGGCTATAGAGCTTATCGTACCTGGGCAAGTCTTTAGAAAAACTGGTACCTTCTTTTCTGTTGATAGGCAAGGATCATATATTGATAATCAATACGATAGTAAGGTATTGGGTATATATCTATTAACAGAGGTAGAGCATCAATTTATTAGTGAGACAAAGTACATTCAACGGATTATTGGTATAAAAACTAACCACTTCCAAAACCCTAACTTTAACGAGAATACAATCTAATGAGTAATCAAATTTCCACAACGCCTCAATATATCGGAATGGTGCAGCAAACTAGTGTTGATTTCTATGAAGCAAATAATTCTTTGTTCGAGAGCTTTCAAGATTTTTTAGACGAGCTAGGTACCTGTATAGAATTAGAGAAGGCTAAGAGCAGTGAGGGTATTGCACAGAGCATTAGTAATGTGTATATAGAGTTAAACAATTCAAAACTCGATAACTATAATGAGCAATTTCAATTATACTTTATCGAAAAATACCAAAGTCTTGTAACATCCGTTAAAGATTTCATTGCTGATAGCTTAGGTACTGGTAACGTATACTTAATAGCATTCAGTGATGATATAGGTAATATCGTTAATCAAACGAGTATCGTTGATAACAGCACGTCACCGTTCTTTGATACCTATGATACATCTTTTAACTACCCCAACGCTCTCCCCGCGTCTCTGTACAACAAAGTATCACAGACGCAGTTAGATAATAATATAAGACTCTCTGTATATACTGACGCTTTAATGAAGACTAACCTCGCAGGATTGCAATCAGCCACAGATGTAAATGTTGCAAAAACCGCGCATGGTGATAATCTTGTCAATGATAGCCTATATATAGATCGTCTCTTTTTACTCAAGGATCCAGTAAATGCTAAGATTAAAACTCTGCTTAAAAATATGGCAGACTTTATCAACTTCTTTAAAGAAGTTAACTGGCAAGATAGAGATGTAGAAAGGGTTAGTGTTGATTTAGCTTACACCACCACCATCGAGGGAGTATCAACTACACTTGATATGCTAAAGAATAAGATAGATGCTGGCTCTAGTGATGTTGAATCAGACCTAGACGATGCATATGATCCAAATGCCGCCTAGCCCTCTTCTGGTGAAGTTTCATCACTCTCAATAACTTCTACCTCTGCATCAACAATTAACTTCGTCATTAACTCTTCTCTATTGAGGAGTAATTTATGATGCTGATCACTCTGCTGCAACACCTGCTTACTCTCGATATCTAATGTCTTAATAAAGACGGCGTTTTTATTCTTCTCATTCGCGATATGTATCTTCTGCAGACTGTCTAATGCTGTAGCTGATGACGATATTAATTTAGCTAAAGCCTCTACATCTCTACTATCAGGCGCTGCTGAAACATACTCACCTATATCGTCAATGTATGACATACTATCCGTAATTAACTTACCGGTATTATTTAAAATAAAGGCCTCAACATCATCCTTATCCAGTGTAAATTCCTTGTCTCGGGTGGAGGTAGCCTTGACCTTGATATCACCTTTCGCTTTAAGTGCATCTAGTAAATCGTTAACATCTGGATTAGTTTCCTCATTCGACATAAAAATATTTAATATAACCACTTGAATATTAAGAATAGCCCGTACAATATACACATATGGCTAATACAGATATAAAAATTGACGCAGAGATTAAATTTGTTAAGACTCACGATGATGCTAAACTGCCTCAAAAGGCTCATGACGACGATAACTGCTATGATTTATTCGCGGTTGAAGATACGCGTATACCAGCCGCCAAGTCACACTATGATCATACGGTATCTATTGGTAGTGCTGTAGTACCTGTCGGTATTAAGGTCGGTTACATTACACCCGGTTTCGGCTTCGTAATTAAACCTAAGTCTGGTCTAGGTTTTAAAGCAGGCTTACAACCACACCTCGGTGAGATAGATACAGGTTATCGAGGTGATTGCGCAGTGAAGATGTATAATTTCTCCAACAAGGACTATGACTATAAAGCAGGTGATAAGGTAGCTCAAATTAAAGTAGAGAAGAATTGGGTAACTACTGTAGAGTGGGCAGATGAAGTAGAGGCTGCAGATCGAGGTGACGGTGGCTTTGGGTCTACCGGTAAGTAATTATTTAAAATAAAGGAACACCATTATAATATATATAACACCAACAATAAAAAAGATATGGGTAAAACAACAAGACAGAGAATAACAGAAAAGAAAGTAGGTAACGCTAAAGTACGTAAAACAGTAACTGTAACTGTTACTAAACCACCGAAAAAGAAGAGAAAGTAATGTTTAACAACCTTTGGGTCGAAAAATATAGACCGCATACACTATCCGACCTAGTCCTATCAGATACTAACAGAAAGTATTTTGAGTCTATCGAGGATGAAATACCTAACTTACTATTCGTAGGTACGCCTGGTCTCGGTAAAACCACGCTAGCTAGAATCCTTATCGAGGATATCTTGAAGTGTCAATACCTGTATATTAATGCATCTGACGAGAACGGTATTATACTATTCGCTCAAAGGTTGTTGGCTTTAGTCAAACTAAGTCCATTACTGGCGGTATTAAGGTCGTCATACTCGATGAAGCTGATGGCATAACCATCGATGGTCAGCGCGCTTTGCGTAATACCATGGAGGAGTATAGCGGCCAGACCCGGTTTATTCTAACTGCGAATTATAAGCATAAGATTATACCTGCTATTCAGAGCCGTACTCAATCATTTGATCTCAACCCTCCGTTTGATGATGTATTGAAGCGCATTGTTAATGTTATAAAGTCTGAAGGCATCAAGATCGAAGATGATCAGAAGACTAATTTTGTAAATGTAATTAAGCAGAACTACCCTGATATTCGTAAGACTATTAACGCGGTACAGAAAGCGTGTGTTGATAATGGTTTCAATATTGACATCGCCTTAGATAGCAAAGAGCTTGTAGATAGGATTCATACCGACATACAGAGTGGTGATGCGCTCAGCCTACGTAAATATCTCATTGAAAACGAAAACGAGTTTCAAGGCGACTATCATAATCTTATGAAGCAGTATCTGAACTTCGTATACTCAAGTACTCTACATGACGATAAGAAACGAGAGTATATTCTAGTGCTTAGTGATTATATGTATAAAGATGTCTTTGTATTAGACAAAGAGATTAATGCATTTGCTTGCTGGGTAGCATTGAGTAATATCTAGGACATATACTGTGCAGTATAACTTTCATTAACTGCAGGAGATGGTGTTGCTGGCTTTGAAGGTATTTTGGTATTCTTCTTAGGCAGCGACCGCTCCGATTTTTTAAGACTGTCGCCTTGCTGAGTCATTGTTTGTAGTTGCTCTTCATTTTCTTCAACTTCAACAGGGTCAATTTGTACCTTGTTATCATACTTAACTGAGTCAGGTACAGGAGCGCTTCCGAAATCATTTCCATGACCACCATCATCAGCAACTAAGATACACATTGGAACAGCTACTGAATTATTATTATCATATAGACCGTTTGTAAGTTCTACAGCTACTGTAGCGATGTAAGCAGTACCTCTGTTATCCTCGTTACCAGGAGCAGAACTAGGATACTTTGTCTTAATATTAATTACTTTCTTATTAAGGTCTGAATCTGTAAAGATCTTCTCAATGAAGTCCTGAGTCTCTTTTGGTAGTTCAGTAAATTCACTATGGGACTTGTAGTCGTCTGCTAACTCAACCCTATCACCGGTTAAGATACCTCCGTTATTCATTTTCTGAATAGTTGCTTCGATAAGATTTAAAAAATTGTTCGCCATATTATTATTTATGGTTTTGAGTTAATAATTCCATTGCTTAAATAATATATACAATGGCAGAGATTAACTTAGATATACTAACCCAGCCTCGACCGCAGAAAGAGAACAGAGTTATTTACAACGATCTTAGACTAGACTTAGTTTTAGGTTATACGAATAATGATCCTCTTGATAAAGGTAAAGAGATTAGAGATCTTCTCGACGATGTTAATGTCGAAGCAATACAAAACGCATTCATTAATCTTCTAACAACATCTCCAGGTGAGAAACCGCTTAATCCTGCGTTCGGTATAGATTTCGGAGATCTTCTTTTCTTACCAGTAACAGAAGAACGTGCTGATGCTATTGGTACAGGTATTATTAATAATGTATCATCAAATGAGCCGCGCGTTAACATCATTAATTTAACAATAACACCAGATATTGATAATCATAGCTATATATGCAACTTCACATACAGTATCCCGAGATTTGCAGGTGCTAAATTTAATCTTTCTGGTAATTTGTCTCGTTCCGGATTTTCCGTTTAATTAACGTTTTTTATTCATAAATAAATATATGGCGGATAATACTGACTTTACATTACCGAAGGGAGCATATGCAACTTTCGATGCCCTAACCCTTAAGAGCTTAATTAAGCAGCGTCTGAGGGAAGGTGGTACCTTTACTGACCAAGATTTTGAAGGCAGTAACCTATCTGCTATTATTGATATCATTGCTCTATCATATCACCTTTCACTCTTCTACCTCAACCAGACCTCATCTGAGTCTCTATTTAACGAATCAACTGTTTTCGAGAATATTAACAGGATTACTAAACTCATCGGCTATAAGCCTACCGGTTATAAGACAGGCGTACTAACTTTCGAGGCAGAAGCCAGTAGTAGATTACCAGTAAACGTCTATACCATAAAACGCTATTCATATTTCAGCATCGACGGTACTGACTATTCCTTTATCAATGACACGTCATTTAGTAAGACTACCATCGCCGATGAGAAACTTACAACGTTATCCGAAAACGCATTACTGTATCAAGGAAAGTATGCTGAGCATCCAGTCATCTCAGCTATTGGTGAAGAGTTTGAAACACAAACGTTATTAGTTAGAGATAATATTAACCAGACGCCGGTAAATATTGAGGCTGACTCAATCGATGTGTATGTGCAGAGTGTCAAAACAAACAAGTATAATGAATTTGCAGAGATTGGTTCACTCTTTAATGCTACTAATACGAGTTATGTGTTCGAGAAGCGTTTGAACGAGAACGGGTTTTATGAAATAAAATTTGGTAACGGTATCAACGGCGTGCAACTCGATGCAGGGGATAAGATTTTCATATATTACTTAAAGAGTGATGGTATAGGTGGCAAGGTATCAGCCGGTAAGCTAGACGGTAATAATATTAATGTGTTTACAACGACTCAATTCGAAGCAATATCTCCCGATATATACGATTCTAATATACAAGTATTGACACCTAGTCTCGCCTCTGCAGTAGCATTTACAAACTCTGTCGATTCTACAAGCCCCAGTGATATTGAAACAGTCGATCAAATTAAAGAAAACGCGCCTAGGTCGTTCTTCGCGCAGAATAGAATTGTAACCAATGATGATTTCCAGACGTTTGTTGAAAAGCAGTATAGTAATATAATCACAAGTGCTGTTTTGGTGAGTAATGAGTCGTATGTCGATACTATTATAAAGTATTATTACGATCTAGGTCTGGATAGACCTAACCAAGATTCAAGATTCTTATTTAATCAGGTAAAATTTGCTACTACCAACCAGGCTAACCAGGTATACGCCTTTATGGTGCCGAAAATAAAAATAGCAGATAGTGATAATAATTTATTTTACTTAACACAGGCTCAGAAATCAGAGGTTATTAACACTGCTCAGGCTCAAAAAATTATTAACTCTGAAATACAGCCAATGGATCCGGTATATGTCGGGGTTACAGTTGGGCTGCAGGATACATTTACCGATAAACCATCTGTTAGTGATATTGAGCTTACTGAATTAATTATACAACGTAAGCAGAACAATAGAATTAGCGCATCACGTATTATAGAGGAAGCTAATAACGTATTCGAGGAGGCTTTTGATCCTGCGAACACCGAACTAGGTAGTGTAATTAACATTACTGCCATTACTACTAAAATTTTAAATATTGAAGGTGTTTCAGGGTTAAGAACCGTCAAGCTCAATCCTGATACCGGTGAAGAGCTTAGAAGCGTGCCGTTTTTAAACGTATACAACTTCAACGCTGCGTATGCCGATGTCGATATTACGAGTACCGGGTCGAACGTAGCATTACCTTACTTCAAATTTCCGTTCTTATATAATAGTGATTTGAAGAGTAGAATTAAAGTAGAAATTATTGATTAATTATGCCCATAACATCACCGATATCGCAGATCTATAATTTTGATAGAGATTATAGTACTCTACCACCCATAAACCTACCAGTCCGTGTCATTGACCCAGCAAACCGGGAGAGTAAATGGGCTGGTGTATCGGCTATTCCGGGATTTGCAAATGAGCAGTATGAGTTTAGAATATTTCCGGATTTTTTCGCTACAGATCTTAACGGGATATCAGCTTCGCAACTAGTTGATAGTTATCGGTATTTTATTGACTTGGGCGACGGTACAATATCAACCGATCTTACAGCATCACATTATTATAAGTACCCAGGAGAATATAAAGTTACACTGGTAGCAGTAGATAGTGCATCGAACTTCTATACCGTTACTACACGCCCTACCTTTAACATAAGTAATGTTATACCTGATAAATTGTTTCTAACATATCAAGAAGGCAGCAGCGCATTGAACTCTTCTCTTGAAAATCCAATTATACTTACCAGATTTAACTCATATCAAAGCTGGCCTTCAGTATCTGCTGACGGGGGATATACTGTTAACCTGAGTGTATCAGGTAATAGGAGTAGAACTACAACAAATGCAGCATATTACAGCGATATAAATGCTCATTTAAACCTGTTTAGTAGCTTTGTGCAGATTGAGGATGATGGTGGTGTGTTAATAACAGAGACAGTAAAGACCGGCAATGTGTTTCTATACGGTAAGTTAAATACAGCTTCTGCGGATCCTCCTTATTTTTTATATAATCAACCAGTACCGGGTACAGTATTTCTAGGTACATCAGGTAGTACTACCTTTTATTACTACGAAGATTAAAATTATGCATAAATAATCTTATGGGTGAACATAATGTTATACTATTCGCAGCTTTTGAGCCGCGCATTTTCCTCGACCCTGAAAGTGTCGGAATAGGTTTTGATCCAGATCTACCGACAATTAATGCTGCACCTGCTACTATTTCCTTTGCCATATCCGGTAGGGCTGAAACACTGCAAGATAAGACTATAAATATTACCACAAACGGTATAACAGGATTTATAACCCCTTTATCATCATTTGATATACCTAAAATTAATTTTGTTAATCAAAATATATACTTTACCGCCAAGGTAGTTGATAATACCGGCGCGCCTTTAAAGAGGTACCCTAAACTGTTTGGATCTGACCTGCTATTAAAGACGCAGACACCTGGCCCGGTCGATGAATTAGTAGAAGTTCAAAACACCTTAGAGGATTTTATAATAGTCGATGAAGGTGGCTTAGATATAGTATTATTAAGAAGTAATGGTACAGCGGTTTTAGAGGGAGAATCAACATATCGCTCTAATTACGGGGATCTTACTGCTAGTGACGGTGGCGGCTATCTCAAGGGTATTATACAGACGTCTGTACCTGAAACAGGGCTGAGGATTAAGGTGACCTACACTGATATTGATAACAATACAGTTTCAGGTATATCTACACCGTTTGACGTATATCCTGCAGAACCGATATACGATATAAGAAAGATTGGAGAGGATAATAACCAAACACAGAATTATAAGGCCTTAGCTACGCAGCCTGTATTACAGCGTGAGCCGATCTTTATGGACGAACTGCTAGGTCAGATCGTCGGCGATAGTAATAGTTATCCAGAGACTCTAGGTATTAAGCTTCATGAAAAAGTTAGTAATTATGTCGCTAATATAAATGACCCGGATTATGCGAATGTGAATTCGTTAGGCTCCCTCATTAGTCAGCTGTCAATGACTTTAGATGAATACAACCAACAATTCCCACCTAGCTTATCGCGATTAATTGATATACTATCTGTTAGTGTGAGCCGACAGTTAGGTAGCAAGAATCAATTCCAAGGCAATTACGATTCAAAAGGCTATATTAGTAAAGAATTTTATGGTAAAAATCGAGGTGAGCTACTACCATTAGAGACTACCTTGCTCGAGACTGGAGCAGAATCAAAGAATATACTAGCATATGAAAAATTTAGTAATCAGTATAAGTTAGTTAATACAAATATCCTAAGTGCTACTGATATTGGCTACACGAGCCATAACGCGTACCCGCTTTCAGCATATAATAGGTCCTGGGGCTGGGGATTGATAATGCCTAATACTATCACTGGTATTGATATTAATAAGTATTATGAATTCTACGACTTTATAGATACGGTCGAAGGTTCCTATCTGCAGAAATTTATCGATTTTGATAACCCGAATAATACATACCTCACCAGCCTAACTTCATACGATCAATATATTGATAAATGGGGTATAGCGGAGAAGGTTATTTCGCATAATCTATATACTAACCTAGGTCTTATATCAGGATCGTAATCCAAGAATAAATATTTTATATGCCTGCTTTAAGCGAAACAACCGTATACTTCAGTGTAACAAACACCTTAGGTGATGCAAAGAGAGATTTAAATGAACCTTTTTCTTTTCTTGATTATCTAAAGTATGCTGATATCAATGATAAAGAGAGTGAGTTTTCGAACTATCAAAACTACCTACAATCTTGGGAAGCGTATACTAATACTTCGCTAACTTCTATTAACGTCGATGTAAAAACACAGTTTATTAATTTTCTATCAGAGATAAACCTACTATTCTTTACTAATGAAGAGCGGCGATACTTTGATAATATTGATTTAAACAATAATGAGCAATTGTCAATTGCACTTCCATTCTTCACATCGAAGATTAAGGAAATAGCTATATACTTCAAAAAGAAGCGTAATAATATAACTAGCAACCTAGAGTATATTAAGAAGAAGGGTACAGATGGTGGTATAGTGACGTTTATCAAGGATCAGATACTTGATATTTTTTACGGGGATGACGTCGCGCCCGGTATAAATCCCAATAATAGAACACCTGAAGAGGTTGTTAATAATATAGATATCAGTTTTGAAAAAGTATATGATACATTTAACGATTATTATGACTTAGATCCTACTAAGCCCTCAACTTTCTACGATACTATCTCTGGTGATAGAGCTGACTTTTTCACATCTAATACAAATACGATAAGTAGTGCCTTTTATATAGACGAGGACCAGGCTATCATTGACATTATAAACACCAACGGTGTGGGATTAGAAGAGATTCCAGGTTTATTAGTTACTTATAGTCAGCCAAATCTATCACTATTACAGGATGATGAGTTTGTTGATTATCAAAATACAGGTGATAGAGCAGATTTAAACCTTAATCTTACGAAAGAGATTCCCACCAATTATCAAGGCACTGATATGTATTATATCTCTACTGGAGATAATACGGACTATGTATATGAAAAACTGTTCACAGCTAAATTTCCACATAGAAACTTACTGAATGTTAATAACCCTTCAACGTTAGCGGTTAATGGCAACTCGTTTAGAGATGAGAGAAGTGTTGGTACATTCTTTAAGCCCTCCATAAGAGGTGCTCTTAAAATGGAGAGTGACTTTACTAGCTATATTGTGCCTGGCGACTTGGAGCGTAATACTGTATACGTTGTACCGAACCCATCTAGATATGGCTCTGTGGAGGGTGTCGGTGGTTGTATGAGAACCTCACCACTTATATTCAATAGCACACTTAATAGGTTTAAAAATGGATCGTCGTCGTTTGGTAGATTTCTACCAGAAGTAGATAGTAAAGATCAAACATTCCACTCATATAATACAATTGAGCAGAGATTGTTTGAACCTAATAATATTACCCCGTTGGTTGGTATCGAGAAACTTAATTTACCGAGTCAGATCGTTAAAGAGGTAGGTGATATTTATGGTAACCTGTTTTATATTACTAATGTAACGAATTACAGTAATAGAAATTTAGATAATTTTGAAACAGTCACCCCGGTACAAGAAAGATATTCAACTGCATTTGAAACTGTATCTACTGACAATAATAAAGAGACATTAGCTAGTATCAGACATAAAGGCAAGCTTATTGAAGTTAGTAACGTCGTTAACAGTACAGTGAAGCCTATATCGGATGAATTCAGCGCTGTTTTTAGTCGATTTGCTTATAACCCTACCTTAATCAAACAATTGCAAAGCGGTGAGTATCAAGATTTAGATATTTTTGAAACTATATTCTTCTTTAAAACAGCAAATTATCTCGTTATTGATAGTATTGATTATACGGATGGTAACTTCGTGCCAGCTGAATTCACTTCAACGGTTAAGGAATATAATAAGGAGGTGATAATTGATCAAACCACAACACCTATTAGTAATTTCAGTAACCCTGTTAGGTCAGGTAGTGATATCTTTTACGTCAGACTCACTAGTGACCCATCTACAACATCTCCGACGAATATTAAGTTCTTTCAGTTTGAGATGTTCAAGTATGATAAGGATAGTAAGAGAGAGGTAAATCTTATAACTAGCTCTTCGCAAAATCAGAGTTATTTCGCCAATAATTTTACTTTCAATCTAGATACTAATATTGTTGAGATAACAAACATTGCACTGGCGTATAATGAGAAGCAAGGCAAGTTTATCACGATTACTAACTTGAGGGATTTAAATCACGCCTGCTTTATACATGTACTAGTGTTTGATCTCAACGGCGATATATTTACTATTACTGACAACTATGTGATCACCCCAGATAACTTTACTAAAACTATAAACTTTTATTCTCCGGGTACGCTTATAAATAACTTTAGCGTCCGGGGTATAACATCCGAGCCTACACAAGACACGACCTATGGCACATTTAGATTCTAAACATACACTAACTATAAACCTATCTAACTATCAACCGCAAGATAGTAACGTTAGTTTTATAACAAGGGAAGCAATACAAGGTAACACGGTAGTCACATTTCTGTTATCCGGTATTCAGGCTGATGTGAGAGACTTCCACTCAAGTCGGCCCGGGTTTAATAGCGTCGAAATTGATTTCGGTGATCCAATATCTAACGGCGCTACTAAATATTCAGCTAAATTTAGAGATATGGTAACAGATACTCTACCGTTTACAAGTATATCACATACATACTTTACAGACGTATCAACTTATACTACCCTATCAGCTAATATTGCTATCAAATATGAGCAAGTAGATCAGAATACAGGACCCCTATCTGCGACTCATATTATCGAGTTTAGAACTACTCCGGAGAATATTGTAGACAGGAACATAGAAATACTAAATAGTCAGTTGTTTACTATAGGTGGGAGTGCTGTACCGTACTTTAACGTAGAGACGGATGAAAATATTATTTACCCGTTAACGTACTTTGATGAACAACCACCGTCTCGTGTGTTGTCCGGTGTTTATCTTAATACTGACCCTGAAGACAGAGTACAATACCCCGGGGACTTTTTCTTAGCAAGAACAGAGCTGTCTCCATCAAGTGCACTATCAGCATTCGGTGATATTGCTCTGAGTGGCAGCGGTTTTCAGCTACAAGGTCGTACCGGTAGACAGTATTCTTTTGCTTTCTCAATATCTGGTGACATCACACCTACGGCAGGTTTTTCATCTACCAGTTTAATTAACTATGCAGATATAGATTTACCTTCTATACCAGCGACTACTTTAGAAACTGGTATTCTCTCGACATATACAACGTTTTTTGACGCAATCACAGCTGGTATTGATAATCTAGGTATAATAGGTGCAGATAACGAATTTACAAATATACTTACAGGCTATGACCCTATTAAAATAACTTTTAATCATACTAATTTATTACCACCTGATGCGACTGTATATACATACGGTACGGTTGTTTCAGCTGGACTCATCCCAGGTACTACTGACCCGGTTGATATATTTATCTCCAGTGATACTGACTTCCTGTACACATACCCAACATCAGGCTTTGGGTTAAGTGCTGTAAATAGGGTAATAACTAGTCCTGACGGTGATAATATTACAGTATTGTAATAAATAATAATATGGCAAGTGATATTCGTATATCGGAACTTAATGAGATTAGTATTAATAGTGATCTTAACGAGATTATTATTAATAGTAAGGAATCAACTAATGACACCGGTATCTCAAAGAAGATCCAGGTAGGTAACTTCTTAACAGAAAATATAGTTAAGACTAATAATATATCTGCTGAAGCTGTAACTACTAATAAGTTAGCTGATAAGTCAACAACTGCTATTAAGATTGCTGATAAAGCAATCACAGACGGGCAGATACTCGATAATACAATATGTAATAATCTACTCGCGGATAACTCTGTTAATAACAGGGTGATAAATAATGATGAAAGTTTCGTTGCGTGTAGGTATACTGCTACGTGTAGTATCCTCTCGCCTAATATAGAGGCATCAAATAGGTTGACCGTACCATCTGGTCAAGTCAATCTTAATGAGATACCATATACTTTCCCACAAACGGAGAGCCCGCGGAACTTTCTTCGGACAGATGGCTCCGGCAACTTGACATGGGAAGAAGCAGTACCTGGAGACGGTACTGCATTAGTTTTCAGTAACATCTCACCGGTTGGTACAATTATACCATACGCTGGTGGTACTCAAACTAGTATACCAGATGATAAGTGGATCAACTTATTCGCATCGCGTAGGTTTCTAGGGTCAGACTACCCAGAGCTTCGAGATGTACTCGGCACTACATGGGGAGACCGAACAAATGCTGCTGGTGATCCTTCACCCACCGGTGCTTATTATGCGCTACCGGATCTGAGAGCTAGAGCTGTATTAGGAGCTGGTCAAGGTAGTGACGGTACAGACATATGTAACGCAGCTTTTGCTACATATGGTGGTAAGTATAAACATCAGCTTTGTGTAGATGAAATGCCGAGCCATAACCATAATATTCTTTACAGACCAGATGCGGCAGAGAGACCTGGTGGCTACGATGCTCTCGGACCTGGACATATCTCAGCTAGAGTTGCGACAAGAGCATTTATGCAGAATGAAGGTGGCAACCAAGCTCATAATAATACTCAGCCATATGTTGCTATGAGTTACATCATTAAAGCTAGGCCGGATGATATTCAGCAGTATGACATGAGCGTTGGCCCTGGTTTATCAGCTATTGATGCGATCGGCGTGCAGACTGCGAGTATAAATTTATCTAGCACGGAGGTTGGTGTGAAGGTGACTGATAACTTTACATTTGACGGTTCTGGTAGATTAGAATTAAATGATAATATATCTGTGTCGAGTATTACATTTGATGACGGTACGTCGTTAGGTACTGCCAGAGAAACTCTATACCACGTTAACGCGGTTCAAAAGAGTCAAGATTATTATCTTACTGCAGATACTAATAGCTCTGCTAATGTTTACCCTACCGAGGCTGTTAAAACATACGCAATGACAATATTGCCGAATCTAGTGGCAGGTGATAGGGTTATGGTGGTTTGGGGATACAGGTCGTCAACTAATGCGAATGGTACAGTACGTTCATTTCAATATGCAACAACATTGTATAGTGTTAATAGTAATACCAGTTGGTCTATACTAGCGTCTGGAGCAGTAGTATAAATAATTATAATAAACAATAAATAACAGATGAATAAACACGTAATAGTATTTAATAAGACCTCAAAGGCATATTTTGCTGTAGTATCAGTTAATGCGGTAGATCAAATTGATGAGAACTTTTTTACTACCAAAATCGTAGAGTTTAATGATAATACTCATGAGTGGGATGGCGGTGACCTTGATAACGGGCAAGTTATTACTAAGGGATCTGGTATAGCTGCAATAACTGAAAGTGAGCTTGACCAGCGATGTGCGCAATCTATCGCAGATGTATATCAAACTCACCATGAGCTAAATACTGTTATTGATGTATTAAGCGAAATTATAGAAACCCAAGGTATGTCAAGTGATGCAATAGATAGATTTAATGAAGTGAAAAACTTTATAGCTACTCGACGCAAACTAAACGAGCGGTATAAACTAGCATATCAAAGCGATCCTAACTGGAGTTACATATCTAAAGAAGAGGCGCAAGCCGAAATAGACCGGTTATATGACGGTGGAGTATACGAGAAAATTATTAATAGCCAAGGCGTATGAATCACTTGAGTGAAATTTCGGACCTACTACATGTATATCCAAACTTTCTATCTAAAGAGGTATGCAACGAGATAATCGAGTACGCAGAAAAAAGACCGAATGTATTTCGTGATAGAAGTAAAAAATACATAAATTCCGGAATTAATGGTGATGTAGGAAAATATTATGCAGCTGAGATAAGTCACAAAAGTTTAGTACCGCTATGGAAGAAGTACTTTCGAGACTTATTGTTTGAAGAATTTACACCAACTGAAGTACAGCTCAATAAGTATGATATAGGTGCATTTATACCACCACACGTCGATAATTCAATGGCGTTTCACACAATATGTATTCCACTACAGACAGATCCTGATAATTGCTTAGTTTTTGGAGATGAGGAAGTTTACTATAATAATATAAATATTAACGAAGCAGAAAAAGAAAAAAGAATTAAGGTATTCAGGGACAAAACGGGGTACGGGTACCATTTCGAGGGAATGAAACCAATTCACTGGGTACCGCCAGTTACTTCTAAAAGATACAGTTTAGTAATCATATTTTAAGATCATGAAGAGACAACAACATACATTTACAGATATTACAAGCAAAGTCGATAGCATTCTAAGTAGCGCAAATAGTTTAGGCTTTAAACGAATTGACTCTACCGATATACGCGAATCTCATGTACACGATAAATTAGAGGCGCCGTCTAATTATGAACATATATGTTCTAGAACAGTCGCTAAAAATAACGCGTTATTTAATGATATTGAAGATTTAGCAGAAGCGATAGGGTTAGAGGATAAAGTCCTCGTTTCATCACTTATGCAATTACAACCTGGCGACTTTCTAACATGGAATGATGTAGATTATTGGCAAGAAAATGCTGTTGGTAAATTCCTCTCAATCGCACTAACGAGCGGTAACTCAATTGAGTTTAAGGACGGTACAGTAAAGGTTCCACAATATACGGCGATCGAATTTAATACCGGTGATGTTCATTGTATACAACCAGTCAAGACAAAGCAGGCATGGCTGGTACTAATGATACCGGATCATTTTGATCTCGTTTAAGCGTATTAGTTACCTTAAATGTAAATATTAAAGATGATAAAAAAGGGCCCCTCATTTCTGAAGGACCCTTTTATTATGTTTAAACACAAAGTTTAATCTTCAGACGTTAGTTCTGGAAGAATAGTAAACTCCTTTGGTTTCATTTCTTCAGGAACTTCTCTATTTAGCATAACTGAAAGTATACCATCAACAAGCGCTACTTGCTCGACACGAATGTGATCGGCTAATGTAAACTTCTTGATGAAACTTCGAGTAGCAATTCCTTTGTGAAGATATTCTTTATCTCCATTAAGCTCAACGCAATCAGATTCAACGATAAGTTGATCTCCGTCTTGTTTGACGGAAAGATCTTTATCACTGAAGCCTGCGACTGCTAGTGCGATTTCAAACTCATCCTCACCATGCTTCACAATATTGTGAGGAGGATAAGATGCTTTCTCTCTTGATTCTAATCTGTCAAAGATTGAATCGAACCCAACCGCGAAAGAACGCGGTAACGAATTTAATGTATTTGTTAAT
>Ga0070747_1000489_pt1 | contig 19872 bp, 36 predicted proteins | sample VirMetDEL_Mar_31_FD_77321 | JGI IMG/M metagenome (GOLD analysis project Ga0070747, IMG submission 77321) | Aqueous microbial communities from the Delaware River and Bay under freshwater to marine salinity gradient to study organic matter... | ecosystem: Environmental > Aquatic > Marine > Coastal... | reverse complement strand
GTTTATACCTCTAAATTAGTAAGGTATGTTCTTGATTTCTTCATCTAATGCTCTTTCAATAAGTGGATCATTAACTCCTGCTTGTTCAAAACCATATGCTCTTAAAACACAGGCATGGCATTTTCCACAAGGAGGAAAGACACCACTATAACAAGTATGACTATATGCTAATGCTTCCATACATTTATTAACACCAAACATTGCTAATCCATTAACTAATTCAACTGATTGTGCTTTTGTCATATTAATTAATGGAGTTACAATTTTAAAATTATCTATGCCTAATGCTTCATTGATTGTTTTTTCCTGTGATTTAATAAATGTTTCTCTACAATCAGGATAATTTGCATTGTCCTGCTGACAGACACCAGTTACCAAAGTATAACAATCAACATTAAGAGCATAATTTATTGCTAATGTTATAAAGAAAGCATTTCTCATAGGTACAAATGTTAATTCAACTCTATCACCTATAATTTTATCCATTTGATCATAATTATCATATGTTTCAAGTTCTTCATTTTCATTTGTTAAAGGACTTCTTGATTTTAAAATATTAGGCACTTCTACAATGTGATGATCTACTTCTGCCATTTTTGCTATTGTTTTTGCTGCCTCAATTTCAATTTTGTGTTTTTGCCCATAGTCAAATGTTATAGCAGATACTTCATCATAGTTTTCTTTTGCCCAGAATAAGCAAGTTGTTGAATCTTGCCCCCCTGACAATATAACCATAGCTTTTTTCATTTACTTCTCCAATCTTGCAGTAGGTATAATACTTATCCCACCTCTTGGCATAAAGTCACCATGAACCTCTAACCAATGTGGATTCATTAAATCAAACAAATCTTTTGCTATTGTATTTACACAATCTTCATGGAATGAACCATGTTGTCTAAAACCAAACAAATATAATTTTAATGATTTACTTTCTACAAGTAACTGATCTGGACAATAATTAATTATAATTGTAGCAAAATCAGGTTGACCTGTTTTTGGACATATATGAGTAAATTCTGGACAGTTTAATTTTACTTCATATTTGTTGTTTGGAAATCTATTATCAAATGTTTCTAATATAGCTGGATTATAGTCAGCAGAATAATCTGTTGTATTTGCACCCAATAAGGTTAAGTTCTTGGTGTCACTCATTTTTTTTCCTTTATACTAAGTTTTTGTTAAGTAATAGTTTATGAGAATGTAGCAAACTTTCTATTTGTGAATGATTACCACAGGCTAGATAAACTTTTGTGCCTAGATTTTTTTCAATATCTATTGCTCTTTTTAAATGACTTGTATTATTAATATATGCTGCAAGTCCTTTATATTCATCTTTCTTTTGGAAAACTGAATGACTACCACCTGTCCATGCTTCTTTTTTGGCAAGTTTTAAAATTGTTTTGTGATCAAAACCTAATTTTTTTAATAAATTTATTCTTTTTGGTGATGGAGTTTCTACCCAATGTTTTCTTTGTGTACTATCAAATGTGCCATGACCTTGGTATAAATCTAACCTGCCAAACCTTTGACCATTATTCCATGTACTACTATCAACTGACTCTGGTTTGTAATGTTTTATAAATTCTGTGTTATTAAAGCCTAACCAATGTGATTTTCTTTTTTTATTTTGATTATGGAACCATCTTATATAATTTGTATTTTTACCACCAATAACAATTCCACCAAACATTATGTAGTCAGTTTTTTCATAAAATTCTTCTAATCTTTCTGTGCTGTCCCCTCTTGTAAAAACAGGCATAATGTCATCAAATCCCATATCTAACATTTTATTATAATTAATATATGTTTGTTCTGGATTACCAAAGACATCCATTTGTACCGCATGATAATCCCAATGTTTAGGTAGATTTTTTAAAAATGTACAATAATCATCAAAACTTATTTCTTTGTTTAGATTCCAAGCTGTAAATGCACCAGAATCAATTATTAACCTAAACTCTTTTGGATCAGTATTATCTAATGTTTTTTGTATCTGTTTACTAAAATATGGAAAAGCAACCAATATATTAGCTTTAGGCAACTTCAACATCATCATATCCTAGTGACTGTACTGCATTACTTACTGCTTCATATACTTCTTGCTTTTGTTCATTTGTACATTTGACAATAATTTTTTCAAAATCTACAGAGTCAATAGGATCAATGTTTTCCATCTTTTCATGGTTAGAATCCCAACCATCATTTATATATTTTAACTCTCCTTCATCAAAACCTGTAGCAAATAAAAGTTCATCTGGTATTTCTTCAAACTCAATCTTAAGTAATTCATAATCCCATGTAGCATTTTGATTTACCCTGTTATCAGCAATTCTATAGGCTTTTATTTGAGCATCTGTGAGTTTATCAGCAATGACGATAGGAACAGACTTAATTCCTAATTGCCTTGCTGCAAGATGCCTTGTATGTCCTACAATGATAACTTTATCTTTATCAACTACTATTGGTTGTTGAAAACCAAACTCTTTTATACTTGCTGCAACAGAATCTATTGCCATAGAGTTGTTTCTTGGATTCCTTGCATAAGGGGTAATAGTATCTATGTCTACTGACTGTGTTTTCATTGGCTTCTCCCATGCTGTATTGATGGTATCATATTATTCATCTTTATCAAATCTTTCTTCATATACTCGTCTTATGCTATCAAAACTAAAAAAACATTCTCCTATATGACCATAAACTCCTTGTTCTCTTATTTTTCTAGTTATAATTCTTGTTGTATCATCTTCAAAATCTCTATGTACAACTATTGCTGCATCACTCATATTTGCCCAATGAGCAGAGCCACTTACTTGATACAAGTCAGGGGGTGGAATCATACCACTATCATTTCTATATAATTTATGTGGGTGAGCAACCATCCAAACAACTAACTGATGATTTCTAGCAAACTGCTGACATTTTGCAATTATATCTCTTATGTGTTCATCTTCACGTTTTGAGTAATCTCTATCAGGTGATATTTGGTTAAAAGGGTCAATGACTAATCCTTTAATGCCAAACCTTTGTTTAGCTAATTTTGCCTTTTTCAATATAAATTCAATGTTTGGTATTTCTTCTGTATTTTCAATAAATCTAAAATGTGCATCTAAAAAGTCTATGCCATCATTTAATTCTTGTTGTGATATTCTTGCATTGATACCTAAGTCAAAAGGCTTTCTGCATCTCTTTTCTAATAATCTTCTTATGTGATTAGGTGTAGAATGTTCAGGACTAAATACAGCAAAGTTCCAATCTAGGTTTTCTGCAAGGTTCAATAATATTTGATCAAGGAAATTACTTTTACCATGATTAGGTATACCTGTTATTAAATTAAATGTACTAGGCATAATTTTATATATTTTATCTAATTCTTTGAACCCTGTGCTAAATGCCTTTTGTTCATTGCCATCATAAATATTTTGTACAGCATGATGGTATTCTTTTACTCCATGTAAACCCTGTACTGGAAATTCTTCAGCATATTCTATACATTCTTTTAAAATTTGTTTATCATAATTAATTAAACATTCATTGGCATCTTTACATTGCCAATCATCAATTCTAGGGAAATTGACAACTTTACAAATGTCTTTGCCAAATCTATGTATAATCTCCAACCTAAGAGCCTTGCCATTTTCATCAGCATCTGTAGCTACAATTACTTCATCAGCATCAAAAATCCATTTAGAATGTTCAAAAGCAAAGAACCTTTTATCATCAGATTTAAATTTTGCTGTTTGAGGTGCACCATCTGGTAAACTAATAACATTTTTATATCCTGCCTCATACAGGGCAAGAACATCCATCTCACCTTCTACAAATATAACACTTTTAGTTCTTTGTGGCACATAATCTTCATAGTCAGGATGATTATCCCAATGTTTTTTTAACATATCAATATTATAAAGACATTTTGTAGCACCTTTTTCTTGCAGAAACTTTTTATCACTTGTTCTACTTTTTACATTTACAAGGTCACCATCTAAATAATAAGGAAAACAAAGTTTGTGATCTTTAGTAAACAATTTAAATACTTGTGCTGTATCAATACTTATTTTTCTTTTTTGTAGCCACAATTTACTATTTTCAGATAAATCATGGTTTTCATTTGATATTATTGGAACAACAGGTGCTGGTGCCTTTTGAGGAAATGTCCCCTCTTGCCAAGCTGATTTTAATTTAGGACTAAATGTAGACATAACATCATTATCTTTTGCACCTCCTTGCCATTCACAATGATGACAAAACCACAATATAGAATCATGTGTTGTTGTTACAGATAGACATTCATCATGTTTTTTTCTTCTTGTATTAGAACATTGTGGACATCTTATTCTGTGTTCTCCTAGTTCATAATGTGGTAAAAATATACCAAGTTCATTTGCATATTCTCTTTTATTTTTTTGGGTATTCATTATATCTCCTGTGCATTTAACCAACTAACATATTTTTATTAGTCTTTTTAATTTGTACTTTTTGAATATCATAGAATCTTTTTTGAACCAACCAAGTTTTAGCATGAGGAATAAATTTACTGTCTTTTCCTTGTTGACTCTTACAAAATAATTTTGTTTTTTCTATAAGTTGATCAAATGTAATCTCTTTATTTTTAATTACTGTATTAAATTTTTGTGATGCTCCAAATTTATTATCATTAGGTCTTGATGGGTATTCTTTCCAAAATACCTCAAACTCCTTACAATATTGGTTTTTATTATTAATGGTTATTGGTGTTGCATTTTGCATGGGGGGTGGGGTTGCAATATGCAAGGGGGTATTAAGTTTATAAATATTACTTGTTTGCCTTTGATTATTTTTATTAGTTAATTGAAATCTTTTTTCTATATTTATAAATTTATTATCACTTAATCTTTTTAATGATCTTATAACTGTGTCTGTACTACATTCTGCTAACTCTGCTATCTTTCTATGTGATGGATAACAGGTATCTTCTGCATCAGTAAAGTTTGCTAATATAATTAATACTAACTTATCTGTGCTGTTACCAACTTTTGTTTCTGATGCCCATTTTAATGCTGACCAAGACATTTTTTCTCCTGTGCTAAAAAACTTCCTTTATTAAAACTGGTGGATTATATGTAGCTAGTATTTTTTTCCTAAGCATATAATCTCGTGTTTTTGTTACCTTTGACTTTACATCTTCAACAACTGTTTCATTATTGTGTAAGTATCTAAAGTCAGCAGTATACTTTCCTATTTTAACTCCATTAACCATCAAATCATATTTAGGATGTACCTCTAACTGTTTTATAATGCCTAACTTTAATAATTTTTCTAACTCTAAATATCTGTAGTATTCTTTTTTAGAATCAAACTTTATGCCCTTATAAATCTGTTTGATGGCGTTGTATTTGTTTCTCATAAAAATCATGTCCAGTTACTTCATTATTTGTAAAATCAAATATTTTCTTTGCAAAATTAAATCTAGGCAAAGTTTCTCCTCTTGACCATTTTTCTATATTTCTAAAATCAATACCTATTTCTGCACCAAATGACCTATAGGTATAGCCATTTGTCTTAATCCAATGTTTTAATTGCATTGTATTCTCCTGTACTAATATCCATACATTAAAATAATAAATAATATTTGTAAATATAAAAAACCTTTATTAAATGGTTTACAAACATTTTATTAATGTTTAAAAGAATAGTAACGAATAATGAATAACTAAGCACAGGAGAAAATATGAAAAGTAATAATCCATTTACAAGACATGGAATAGAACATTTATCCCCAAGTAAAATTAATCTGTGGATAAGTGATCCAGCTTTATTTATAGGCACATATTTATGTGGTATGAAAGGAAGTTATGGAGTAGGTGCATTTAGAGGAAATGCAGTAGAAACAGCATTAAGCAAAAAAATTACTCATACAGATTTATCTAAACAAGCTGTAGATGAATTTCTTTTTAGTAGTTTTAATCAACAATGTTTAGAACACAACATTTCTACTGATGATATAAAAGCACAAAAAGAAAGAGATTCATTAAGTTCATATTATGAACAGGCTTTAAATGTATATGATAGATTTGGTCAACCAGAACATTACCAGCACAAGATTTACTATTCTATACATGAAGATTTACCCACACCTTTTTTAGGTTATATAGATTTTGTTTTTAATGATGCAATAAGAGATTTAAAAACAACAGGTATAAGACCATCTAAATTTTCAGAAGCACACCAAAGACAATTAGCAGTTTACTCAAAAGCATTTCCAGATAAGGAACTGTGGTGTGATTATGTAACTAAAAAAGAAGCTATGTCTTACAAATTACAAAATGTAGAAGAAACATTAAATCAAGTTATAAAGGTATGCCTTGGTTTACAGAAATTCTTAAGTATTAGTGATGATCCTTATGAATTAGCATCTATGCACTATCCTAATTATGATAGTTGGATGTGGTCAGACGAAATGAAAAATCAATCTAACAAAATTTGGAGTAACAAATAATGAAGTATGAAAGTGAACAAACTAATCTTGTCTTACAAGCTATAGAAGATGCAAGACTTGAATTTTTACCATTAGAGAAAAGTGGTGTTAATAATTTTTTTAAAAACCAAAAAGGTGAACCACATTTATACAGCACATTGGATAATATCTTTGATGCTTGTATGCCATCCTTAAACAAACATAAATTATCCATAGTTTACCAAACTAGATTAGTTGAAACTGTTAATGGTAATGAAAATGTAATGTCTACAAAAATTACTCACTTACCTAGTACACAATTTATAATGTCTGCTAATAGTTTAGGTAGTAGTGCAAAAACTCAAGATGTAGGTTCTGCTATTACTTATCTTAGACGTTACCAAGTACAAGCTATGCTTAATTTAGAAGCTGACTTTGATGATGATGGTAATACTGCATCTGGTAACAAAACAGGTGAAAGTAATATTATACAAACCAAAGACAAAAAAGATATGCCTAAAAGAGAATATATTTGTTTTGATGCTAAAGGAAAAATTGCAAGTAAACAAAGTCAATTTACTACTTATATGGCAATCTTAAATACTCATAAAATGAAACAGCACCATGAATGGTGTTCTGTAACTATTATTCAACTACAAGACATTATAGGTTGGGCAGAAAGATTACCTAAAGAGCATTCTAAGTCTGCTAAAACTATAATTAGTAAATGTGAAACTCAAATAAAATTTATTAAGGGAGAATAAATATGAATGGTAAAGATGATACTAATTCAGGTATTTTATTTAATAACTCTGATGATTGGAAAATAATCCAACAAGGCAAATTAAATATAGATGGTGAAGATCAAAGAATTATAGGAGTCAAAAGACTTAATAAAGAGGGCAAACCTATAATAGAACTTTATAGAGCCATAGGTACATTAAAGGCAAATGAAGATAAACAAAGTGAAAAATCTCCTGATGCTAAAGGTGTAGTTAATAAAATATCAGATAAAGGTGCTATGACTATTTCTGCATGGAGAGAAAAGTCTGATAAGGGCAATGCTTATACTTCATTAAAACTAAGAGAATTTAGTAATGAGTATAACCAAGACACACAGCAACCAACAGAACAAACAACAACAGATAATACTGATGAGGAGTTAGATGATGACATACCATTTTAAATTACTGCCTATATTATTATTAACTGCTTGTTCATCAATGCCTAATCAAGAGATTATCATGGAAAAGAAATCTTATATGTTAAGCAGAAATGAAGTAATAAATGCTATAGAGGAATGTAAATCAGCAAATCTAAGACCTGTTCTTAATTATGGTTATAGGAAAGTTAATAACAGACCTATACCATTTGTTGTTGATATTACTTGCGCCCCTCGTAGTGGTGCTTAATATGGCAAGAGAACTATATTGTCCAGAATGTAATACTGAATATTGGGGAGAAACTAAAGGTGCTGTATGTAATGAATGTAACCATATATTTACATCTTATGACATAACAAAAGCATTAGGAAATACTCAAATATATTTTAAGGATAATAATGTTAATACCCAAAGCAGAAAAACATAAAAACAAAAAACATCTTATGTTTGTATCTACACAGAATTGCTGTGTAGGTACAGATTGGTGTTCTGGTAATATACAAACTCATCATTTATTAAAACCATTTGAGGGCAAAAGAGGTTTTGGCATGAGAGCATCAGATAAAAATGTTGTGCCTTTATGCTATTACCACCATGCAAAATTACATGATACAAATGGAGATGAAGATAAGTTTTGGGAAAGTTTTGGCTTATCACCAGATTATGGTAGAGAAACTGCTAAAATGTTTTGGGAGAAATCACCTCATAAAAAATAAGGAATGAATAATGAATAACATAGAAACAAAAACAAAAGAAATAATTACTGATGAAGATATAGAAAAAGCTGTTGATTTTTTAAAAAACACAGCAGAACAATCTGCAAAATATAGAGCAGAAAGATTATACTTAGATGAGTATAGAAAATCATTAAAAGCATTGTTAATGAAACAAAATTTAGATTTGCCAATATCAGCACAAGAAAGAGAAGCCTATGCTAGTCCTGTCTATATACAACATTTAGAAACTCTAAAAATTGCAATAGAGAGAGATGAAAAACAAAGGTTTTTAAGAATTGCTGCTGATGCAAAAATTGAAGCATGGAGATCAATGTCTGCAAATCTACGTTCTATTAAGTTATAACCAAAATATGGTTTGCTCCTCATTAGAAAGGCATAGATGAGGTTTATGGTGTTTCGTGTATATTTAATCAGAAAAGTTTGTTTTGCAATTTTTGACTTGCATAGTGAGTTACAAAAAACATAAAATAAATGTTTTTTATTGGTTGCAATAGTAAAATAAATCATTAATATAATATGTATATACAAAATAAACTTAGCACAGGAGTTAAAAATGAGACAAGTATCAATAAACACTTTGAAGAACAACATCAAAGATAAGCCAGAGCAAATTGCTTTATTACTTAACATTACCTTATGAAATAGGTGTTGAATTTAGAACCACTAATAACAAAAAGGTAATAGAAGGTCTTAAAAAAAGATATGAAATGGTACAAAAATTATCACTTCAACAATAACTAATAAGGGGGAGAAATTAATCTCCCCTTTTTCATTCTTGCACAGGAGATTTAAAATGAATGATTTATCTAACGACATAAGAGCTTTAGACAGCATGAAAATACATTTACATCATGCTAGTAAAACTTCTAACAAAAAAGAAAGGCAGTTAGCAATTGATACTGTTTGGTTTCTTATTAATCAAATGAAGTTTGAAAAACAAAAAATTATAGAGGCTTTTGAGAAAGAGCAAATGTCTTATGAGCAATATGCAGATCATATGAAAAATGTAGGTCTTAATGATGTTGCTTAAAATCTTAAAATTAATGGGGGTTATAGCTTCTGCTATAGCCACCATGTTTTTCTTTTATTATCTAATGTGGTTTTTATGCCTGTTAGATAATTATTGTTATAATGCTAACTTTGGAGTTTTGTTATGAACATAAATGAATTAAATCCAGAAACATTAAAAAAGCTAGGACTTAAAAAACCTAGAACAAAAACCTTTACTGCTGAAAATGAAAGGAGTTATGCCATCAAGGTATTAAATGTAATAGCAGATTTAAAACAATCAGAAAGATGCAGAGTATTAAAAAGAGCATCATCAATGAATAATAAATAAAGGAAAAATCAATGAATAAAATAGAACAAATAAAAAACTTTAATTTTAAACCAGAGGATATGGAATTAAAGGCAATAAAACATTATCCTAGTATGTCAGAAGAAACCTACTGCTATGAAGCTAATCTTTATATATTAGATAAAAAAATATGTAGAGTATCTAATAGAGGTAGAGGTGGCTCTGATGACTTTGATATAGAAACAAGTGATGTTTTTAACTATGATTTTTTGCAAAAGTTAGATGATTGGTGCAAAAACAATTTGCCTAAATGGTATTTTGAATATCAAAAGAAATATGTGCCAACATCATTAGAAGCATGGTTAGGAGATCAAGTAACTAAGTACATTAATCAACAGGAGTTTAATAAAGCCATGAGAAAAACTGTGCTGTATATTGATCCTGATAAAAAAGGTCTATTTGAGTTTCTTGCAAAACCAACAAATGAACATTTAGAAATATTACAATTTAGAAATCCTAAATTTAAGTTCTTACAATCAATTCCAAGAGATGAAGCATTTAAATTATATATGGAGTTAACTTGATGATAGAAAAAACTGTAACAACATTATTTGGCAATCTTGTTTCAATACAAGGTAAATATGTAGATCAAGCTGTAAAGAAAAGAGTTGATCTAAAAGTAAACTATCAAAGTGGGAGCATGGTTATTCCATGCTCTAAACTTTTAACACCTATAAAAAAATCTACTGTACCAGATAAATTTTCTAGTAAGATGAATACATTATATTATTATCAATGGAAACCCACAGATGAAAACCAAGGAGATTTATTGTGATGAGTAAATATCTACTAAAAGAAATATCTGATGAAGCACTAGATTTAAAAAAACTATTACAAAAATATAAAGTTGATTTTAAACAGGAAAATATATCAAGAGAACAAACTATTAGTAGTATAGAAAATATGATTAAAATATCTCAAATTATATATGCAAAAACAAAATATATAGAAAACTTATAGGAGTTTATTATGTCTTATAAATATAGAATATTTAGATACCCAGAAGGTATTTCATTAAATGGTAAAGAGTTTATATGTGAAGAAAATGGTGACTATATGCTTTTTAATACTATGGGCATGGCTAAAATGTGGATAAAGAAACAAGACCCAGCTATAAATGTTGATGCTGAAGATTTAATGTCAGAGTATGGTTTAGACATAGAACAGCACAGTCCTGAAAATGACTATTACTATGATGAATTATCAACATAATAAATAAAATAAAAAAAACATTTTTAATTGGTTGCATTTATGTAGATACATAATTATATATATAGTATAATAAATTGCACAGGAGTTAAAAATGACTACTTATACTAAAAACCAAATTGATTTACAAAATCATATAATTGCAGAAAATAAAAAAGCACAAGCATGGATTGATGTTGATCCAGATAACAGATGGCAAGGTATGATAACAACTGATCTTGACCATTGGGCAAAATATAAAATTTATAATGTAGCTGATTATAATAAATATATGTCAGCAGAAACTTTGTATGAGGTATTTTCTAGTGAGTATTGTAAAAGTTATGCCAGAAGCATGGACTTCTTTTCAATGTCTCAAGAAGAACTAGATTCTGAATGGAATGATATTGAGGAAAGGCAAAAGAAGAAAGAAGAAAGAAAAAACTCTGAATACAAAGAGATTTTAGAGTTAGAAGCAGAGAATTTTGTTAATAATAAATTATTAGCAGAAAGTCTAGGTGTAACAATAGAAGACCTAGAAAGGTGGGAAGTGGCTTATTAGTCACTTCTTTTTTTTTAACTTAGCACAGGAGATAATAATGCTAGATACAAAACTACAAGAAAAATTAAATCAAGTTAACTTTAAAATAGACATTAGGGATATTCAAGGTATTCCTAGTGAGATGGGTAGAAAAGTTGTTCGCCTAGATAACTTAGGTAGACAAGAAGGTGATCAATTAGGAATAGTTGGTTCAAGATATAAACCAATATTGCATAAAGATGCTTTTGGTGGAGCAATCCAAGCTATGCAAGATGGTGGATTAGATTTTAACAATGCCAAGCTAGATATAGAAACTTATGAAAATGGTGGCATGGCAAAGATGGAATTATTATTACCATCTCATCATACTAAGGTAGGAGAGCATGACTTATATCTAAAATTTGTAGCTAGAAATAGTTATAATGCAAAATGGAAGTTTCAATCTTTCTTTGGTTGGATGAACCAAGTTTGTTTTAATACTTTGGTATCAGGTCAAAAGATTGCCTATACATCAAACAGACATACTACACATTTTGATGTACAAGAATCTAATCTTAAAATACAAAATGCTGTTTCTGCTATTACTGAAGAAACTAAAACATTTAACAAATGGTGGAATACCAGAGTTGATGATGACAAGGTAGCAGAAATGTTTACAAAAACTATTGCCAAAAGCCAAGCTAGTGATAGTCAAGTAAAGTATGGATCACCAGAAACTAATAAAAAGCAACTAATGATTCTTATGGGTTTATTTGAGGCAGAAGCCACCCAAATACATGGTAGGGGTGATTATGGCAGAAATGGTGCTAAAGGCTCTCTATGGTGTGCTTATCAGTCAGCAACAGCATGGTCAACCCATCTTGGTGACTATGAAAAAGATGCCAAGAAATATATTGTGCAACAAAGAAGACAAAATGATGTTCGCAATATGATTAACAGTAAATCATGGAAGGACTTAGAAGTAGCTTAATATATAGGGGGAGAAATCCCCCTTTATAAAAAAACATTTTATTTATGTTTTATGGTTGATTTAGTTGTAGAAATATATAATATAATATGTATATACAAAAAATTGCACAGGAGAACAAAATGGAAAATACTAACCTTAAACAATTAGAAAAAATTAAGCATCTTTTAATATTGAGTACAAATAGCCACAAAAACCAAGACAAAGATGATTTAATAGAAGCACTTTGTACTGTAGATGAATTAATTAAAGAACAAACACAAAAATAAATAACTTATGCACAGGAGTTAAAAATGGCAACAACTATTATAACAAAAAACCAAGAAGAAATTGGTTGTAGATTTTGGGGTGGAGATCAAAGAGGTGTTACTATCCGACTAGACCTTACAAAAGAAGAATTTGCAAATTGTAAAGATGTCTTTGTAAGTTTTGAGTTTGATGACAATTTTGTTTCTCTTAGTAAATTTGTTGATGATTGGGTTTCTGAAAATAAAACAATAGAATTTGAAGATGCACATTCTCTTAATAATAGAGCAAGAGAAATAGAAACTTGTAGATGGTTTGGAAATATAGATGTAGGTTTTCAACTTTCAAAAACTGCAGATGATCTTAGAAAAAGAGCAAAAGCATCTGTAAAAGATTCAATTTCAATTATTAACTAAATCTTAGCACAGGAGATTATAATGGAAAAACCAATAGTAGCCAGTGAACTTATATCTGCTTTGTCTAATCCAAGTAGAGGTATAGCATCATATGTAAATGGCAAGTATGCAGTTGGTATGGCAAAACATACTCAAATACAAATACTTCAGAGTCAAAAGTTTGTACTTAGTGATAATATGATAAATCATGCTGTTGCTGGTTCATATGTAAAACCAAAATATTTATATTCAGCTTTACTTAATTGTATACCACCATTTAGTAATATGTGGATAGAGTGGGATGAGCATAAAAGAGTACAAGCTAATCATCAAGAAATGATCAAACTACATGGTAAAGAAAATTGTGAACCATTACAGTTAGAAACTATACCACAATCATTAGGTTATCATATAACCAAAGTAAATGGCAGAATGCTTTATACTTGTTACTACAAAACACAACAGGATAGATTTTACTGTCCAGAAATGGGTTTTGATATAAATAGTGATGGTGGTTATTCTTATGAAAAAAGTCTTGACCAATGGAAAGGACAAAATCCTAATCTTAAGTATATTACTGAAGAAGAATATCAACAAGAAACTATCCTTAATGGTATAATAATGTTAGGTGAGGGTTATTGTAAGTCATTTGACTCTGTACAAGATAGTTCAGATATAGTTAATATTTGTAGAAACCTTATACCTACACAGACAGCATCTACCCATTGGCATAGGTCAGCACAACTATTCTTAAGACCTATACAACATGAAGATAGTATTAGGCATCATAAAGATTTAACTTCATTGTCAGGTGATGCAAGGTTCTTAATATCATTACTTAATATTCTTAATTATGACTTAGTAACTACAGAATCAGTTATACCACCTAGAAAAATTAATCATATATATATGAATAAGCCAGTTCCTAAAAATGAATATAAAATTGTAGAGATTGATTTACCTAAACCAAGAGGTAAAAAAATATATAATAAAATATTCACAGGGCAAGGTTCTCCTAAGAGGTTACATTGGAGGAGAGGTCATTGGAGAAGAATAACTGATAGGAATGGTAATACTGTAAAAAGAACATGGATTGAGGAGCAAAAGGTTGGCAATCCAGAATTAGGAACTATAATACATGATTATGTATTAAAAAGTAGGAAACAATAATTGGGGGATTATTATGAAATACTTTATTATATTATTTATTCTGTTTGTGCTTTGTTTTAAGGCACGAGCAGATGAGGTAAATTGTTTAGCTCTCAATATATACCATGAAGCTAGAAACCAACCCTTAGTGGGCAAATTAGCAGTAGCACAGGTAACAATGAACAGGGTAGAACATGATAACTTCCCAGATAATGTTTGTGCTGTAGTTATGCAAGGATTTTATACAAATAACCATCCTATAAAAAATAAATGCCAATTTAGTTGGTGGTGTGATGGCAAATCTGATAAGCCAAAAGATAAACAAGCATGGCAACAAGCACAATATTTAGCATATCAATTACTTGATGGTTTGTTTGTAGGTATTGACTTAGTTGAAGGAGCAACACATTATCATGCTATATATGTCAAACCATATTGGATAAAAAAGAAAACAATGGTCAGGAAAATTGCAGATCATATATTTTATAAGTAATAAGTATGCCTAAAAATAAATACGATTATTGTAGTGAATGTAAAGTAAAACTAAAACGTGTAAAACAAAGAAGAACTGACTATAAAAAATGTGCAGAATGTAGAGGAGATGACATAAAAGGTGCTAGTGAACTTCGTGCTATTTTTAAAGAGCTTAAAAAACATTCTTCCAAATTACCGACAGAGGAACTTCGGTTTGAAGATGACCCAAGAGCAGAAGAAGAAATAGAATATGGAAAAGTAATAAAAAAGTCTACTGGTTATGTTTATTCAGAATCAAGTATGGCAGATATAATTAAAGATAATATAAAAAAACATTAAATAAATGTGTTTTAGTGGTTGTGTAGTATATTAAAATATCTTAATATGTATCTATAAACAATTTGCACAGGAGTAACAAATGCAAAAATCTTACGATATATTAGATAAGTTAGATACTTTTTCTAATGATCAATTAATAGAGTTTTATCATAATGCTTATACAACTCATTGTTTTGCTCTAGGACATTATAAAGGGCAAATGAATGAAGGTGCTAAAATGGCATATGCAGAAGAACTTGAAAAGAGGGGCATTACTAAAATACCAGATCAAGAAGGTATTTTTAATGGTAGTGGCACTTATTAACAACAGGGGGATTAATTTCCCCCATCAACCTAGCACAGGAGAAAAAAATGGGAATGTATAATTATATTTCTGATATAGAAACAAAATTTATTGAGGTAGAAGTACCTAAAATTATTAAGGATTCTGACCACTTAGAAGAAGCAATCAAAAGAGCAGAAACATTATGTGAGAATACTTACTTTGAAACTCACAGATCAATCTATGGTTTAGATGAGGTTGTTTCAGATATGTGGAATGAATACTGGTCAAAATATCAATAAGTCAATATTTTAACTTGATTTAAAAGGCATACAGGGGTGGTAAAGATACCCCTCTGTATGTTTGTACCCCTCTAAAACAGGAGATGTTATGAGAAATAATCCAGATGACTTATCTAATCAACTACTAGGCAAAATTAAATTTTGGCTCAAAGGAGAAATACAATCAGTTAAACATAACCCACTTTATGAAGATGATGACAGTAGAGAGTCAGGTATTCTTGAGGGTAGGTTAGAATGTGCTGATGGTTTACTTAATGAAATAAAAAAATGGGAGAAAGAATTATATGGGTAGAGATATTACTGATGCAATAGATGACTGTTGTGAAGAAATAACTGGACATACAAATTGGGCATTCCAAGATGCTGTTCCAAAATTAGAAATGTTAAATCATCAACAAAATAATAATATTAGATGTGTTGTTGTATTTTTTAAAAAACCAGTAGCGGAGGAACAATGAATATGATGAGTTTAATAAATGGTAAGACAACTGTTTTTCAATGTATAGCAGATGCTTATGTAAAGAAAGATTATAAAAGATTTTATTATGGTTTTAACTTATGTATAAGGGCAAAAACAAATATGAAAAAACTTTATATCTACATAATTAGATATACATTAGAAAATAATACCAAGCACAAATTTTCTAGGCAAGGTTGTGCTGATATGTTAAGATTGGCTAGACAATAGGTTTTTAAGAATTAGGCTCATCAGGAAGTGGCTTTGCCCTCCTGTGCAACCCTATAGGCATAACTGAAAGATGAGATAGGTTATGCCATTATTTTGCTATACTTCTTAAACTTTCCATTACAGAATCAATGCTTGGCTCTTTACCATTAGGATTGAGTAAACAACGGAATTTTCTTATACATCCAATACTCATGTCTTGAAATGATAATTCAAAGGTTTTATTAGCACCTTGATATATACAAGCCACTTTGTCTTTATATGTTTTTTGTTTTTTTAATCTACAAACTGTCAAAACTGGTGGTTTTATTATGCCTTGATTTATCTTTTGTTGTCTTGTGTAATCTTTAGGTTTGTATTTATAACCATCTGCATATGCCTTTAAACCTAATACAAGTCCCATAATAACAACTGCTATAACACAAAAGATAATGCCCATTGTTTGTAATGTATCTATTATTTCTTTTTGTTGTTGTCTTTTTTCAACTTTTCTTAATCTTACAGCTTCTTTTTGTTCATTTATTCTATTTGCTCTTTCAGCTAAAATTTGATCCCATGCAGTAGGACCAAACCTAAGATTAATTATTTGTTTTAATTCATTCCTTTTTTCTTCTAATAGTTTTCTGTCTATAAAATCTGTTGCTGTAGATTCAATACCAAATTGTTCTTTTATACCCATTGTACCAGACTTTTTATTCATTTGAGCTTCACCCTCAAAGAATCCATCAATCTGTTTTGCTATGCCTGATATATCTTGAACTGTGGAAATATTAGATTTTATGAAGTCAACAGATTTCTGTACTAAAGCTATACCAGTAAGAATTTCTGCGACAACCATACCATCTCCTTAAGTATTTAACCCTAATATTTTATTTGCTGTTTTTTTATTAATTGTTTTTGATAAATCTTTTATTACTTTGTCATCTTCAGTATCTGGTGGAGTAGTTACAGTATCATCAGCAAAAGCAGTTCCTATAATAGGCAATCCTTCACTAGATGCTCTACTTGTGCCTACAATAGCACTTGCACTACCAGCACCACTTATATAACTATCTGCTATTATTTGTGCATTTCTAATTAATTTATTTCTTGCACCTACATCTGTTAAAGCTGATCTAATTAAGTCAGGATTTTCACTAATTAACAATCTTGCAACTTGTGCCATTTGATCTTCAGACAATCCATCAGAACCTTTTATGTATTTGGCAATCAAACTTTTAGCTGGTGCAATAAATCCTGCATTTGGCAAACCTTGTGCTGTAGCTGCTAACGATGTTGATATTTGAGTTAGGTTTGCTAAATCTTCCCTTGTACCTACTTTACTTGCATCTATAAGTGTTTTTGCTGTAGGTGATAATTCATCTACCTGTTTTAACAACATTAATGATTTTTCAGCATTAGTAATTTTTTGAATTATAGTGTCTATATTTTCATCAGGATAAATTTTTTCTAAATTTTGTCTTACATTAGTATCTTCATTTGCTAAGTTTCTAATAAATGATTTAGTAGAAGCTGTTCCCTTTTTTTTCCTTAGTGATGAAACATAACCTAGTTTAAATGTATCTAATAATGTTTTATCTCCAGTTTGTTGCATTTTATTCATAACACTACCAAGCATTAATTCAAAATCATCTGCACTTTTGCCAAATGCTTTTTCACCTTCAATAAAAGTATCTTTACCTTGCATTATTGATGCCCAGTTTGACCTTGTTTTTTTAAGTTCAGGTGAAATGTCATCTATTTGTTTTTGAAAACCTTTTTCTAAATTTTTAAATATTTGACCTCTGTTTTTTCCTGTTGCACTCCCTATGCTAAAAGCTGATTCTTTCATATCCATCAATGCTCTTTTAATATTCTCTGCAACTTCTAAATTAACATTTCTAGTTAACTGCAAAGTAGTATTTCCAGCATCATCAGTAACTTCTTTTGTTAATCTGCCTAAACCTGCATCTTCAAGAAATTGATTTATGCCTTTACCAAGTTCAGGTCTATTTTTTGCTAAATCTAAAAATGACTGTCCTATGTTTTCATAGTTAGCTGTTTGTTGGTCAGCTCCTTTAAATATTTTATTGTATGCTCCTGATTCTGCATCTATCAACTGTTCTACAGATTTATCACGAAACATTTTTATATTACCTAAAGCTGTATTAGGTGCTAAATCTGTTTGTATAGTTTTAAATACATCTTTTGTTTTTTCTTTACCTCTTTTTCTAGCTACATCACTGACTATTGCACCACCTTCAGAAGATTGTGCAACAAAACCTCTAACTGCTTTAGCTATGTTTGCATCCATTTCTGGTATTATTTGACCTTTTTGTATATTTAAAATTATATCATCAATACTTAATCCAGATACTGTTGCAATTCTTTTAAGCTCATCTTCAACTGGTTTGCCTAATTCATCAGATATTTTTCTTAATAATTTACCTGTTCCAACTTTGGTTATTGCCTGTAGACCTTTTTCAACAGCTTTACCACCAGCAACACTTAATCCAGAACCTAAAGCAACATTCTTACCAAACCTTGCAAGATCACCAAAGTCATCAACTCTATCTAATATATTTGCATCATCTTGTGATCCAACAGAGGTAATACCACCTTGAACACCACCTACTGTTGCAAGTTTCCTTGTTGGGGTTCCAAAAAGAGCTTTTGCAACTGTACCAGCACCTTTTGCTAATGTTGGTGCTGCACCTGCTCCTCCTAGTGGTAAAGTCAACAATCCGGGTATAACTGCTCCACCTATTTCATATTTTAATGAACCTTCTTTGCCTCTAGCATCTTTTAATGCTTTTTGATTTTCTTTTAAATTTTTTGCATGTCTTTCACTAAATGTTGACTTGTCATCATCATCACTAAATAAACTTTCAAAAAATGCTTCACCTTCATCTGCAAAATCCATAAGAAGACCTGCTGCACCTAATCTTACTTTATCTTCTGTAGTAAGTTCCTTTTCAGCTTTTACTTTATCATCAGTTGTTACTATATCAGGATTTTTTTTACCTTTTGCTATTATTTGTTTTGTAATTGAACCAGACATTACTTAGTTCCTCCTGATTTCTTACTTGGTATATTTCTCTTATCCAATTTGTATGCACTATCACCACTTGTGAAATAATTTTTGAAAGTTCTATCTAATAATGATAAAGAATATTTTTGCTCTAATTTTGTGCCTATTTTTGAAATTTGTGCAGGGGTTAATGAACCTGCCACTAAGTCACCATTATCATCAACTTGACCACCCTCTGCTAAAATTAAATTAACTTCTTCTTGTTCAGCTAATCCTTGTATATAATCTTTAGGATTTAATTGATTTATTGGTTGTGCTTTAAAACTATCTATCATTTCATTATATTTTTCTACACTATCTATTGCACCATTTTCTCTTTCCCATGCCCTTGTATGTTTATTAAATGATGCTGCTTTGTCCATTGCGTGTTTCATTGTATATAATAAGATTTTATTAGTGTTTGTAGTCATAGATAATGATGGATTTTGTGCTTCTAAGAAAGCAAGTTCTTTATCAGACAAGGCACCTTTCATTTGTGAAACCGATCCTAATACCAACTTATAAGCACCTGCTTTAAATGACTCTGCACTAGACATGGCTTGACTATCTACTTCAAATCCTAAC
>Ga0070747_1000484_pt1 | contig 19971 bp, 8 predicted proteins | sample VirMetDEL_Mar_31_FD_77321 | JGI IMG/M metagenome (GOLD analysis project Ga0070747, IMG submission 77321) | Aqueous microbial communities from the Delaware River and Bay under freshwater to marine salinity gradient to study organic matter... | ecosystem: Environmental > Aquatic > Marine > Coastal ... | reverse complement strand
GGAAGCAAGAGCTTATCAAGCAACAGAATTAGATGGAATGATAAACCATGTTAATACTGCTGTTTTGGGTATTGAATTGCCAAGTATAAATCCTAATGGGGATTTTGAAATAAAAGAAGTTGAAATTATAATTAAAGAATCAGATAGCACTGTAGCAAGAATAGTTGAAACAAAAACATTAACTGATGCAGATATTAGTTCGACATTTTATACATATACATATAAGTCTGATACTCCACAAGAAACTTTACCTGAAGACCAAATAACAAGAGTTTTTGATAATGTTCCTACTAAAGCAAAAGCATTAGATATTGTAGGTAATAGATTAGTATTTGGTAATTATTCGCAAAATATAACTGTTCCTGCTTTAGACTATACTGTTTCTTTTGGAGCAAAAGCAACACAAACATTTACAGGTGGTAGTGGTACAACCGCATTTACATTAACTTTAAAATCGCCCACACGAGCAGGGACTAATATTCCTCCTACAAATAAAAACCAATTTAATGTATATATAAATGATATATTAGTAACTTCCACAGACTATATATATAATACAACTACAGGGGTTATAACATTTACTACAGCTCCCGCTAATGGAGCGGCTATAACAGTCACATTAGTTAACCATGAATATCCCGACAGTTCCTTAAAACAAAGAAGAACATATCAAATAGGTGTTGTATTAGCAGATATATTTGGAAGACAATCACCTGTTATTTTACCTTCTACAGCATCAAATTCTATAATTACAGTACCCGCTAGAACAACCGCGAGTGAATTTAATAGTTGGGTTGGAGATAACTTAAAGATTACATTTAATGCACAAAGCGGAAAGCTAATACCTGATGCAGATGTTTATTCAAATGAACTTGATAGTGGCGTGTATAGCACGTATAATCCTTATGGATGGTATTCTTATAGAATAGTAGTAAAACAATTAGAACAAGAATATTATAATGTATATACACCAGGGGCAGCAGTTGTAGACAACAATTCTTATATAACATTGTTTGGAGATAATATAAACAAAATTCCAAGATTAATGGAAACTATATCTGCGGATAATTCTATAGCAAGATCAGATACTGTTTTATTTCCAAAAGTTATAAATACAGCTTTTTATACGACTACAACTACAACTACAGGAACAAGAAGTTCTACAACAGGGGGTAAAACTATTACTTCAGCAGCAATGGTATTTGCGTGTAATCAATACCAAATATTTAATAGACATGAAAGTTCAGGTAAAGATTTTAAGTTTACTCCTTGTACTAGTTCAATATCAAACCAAACTGATTTAACAAATGCAGCAACTACGGTTACATTAGGTGCAAGAAAAAAACAAGTTGTATGGTCCTTAACATTTCCTGACTTAACAGCAAATGCTGATGTAGGTTTTATAGAAGTAACACAATTAACTTTTAATTCTGTAGCAGACGCAAATAGTAATACAGGATTTGGAGTAGCAGAAGTTACAGATCCATCATCAGGACAAATAGCTAAAACAATTGCGTATAACTCTGAAAAAAGAATACAATTACTATCAGCAGAAGACGAAATACCTATAACAGGTATTGGTAAATTATCAGACTTTAGCTCAATTAATATAAACACGGTTCAAGAATACAGTAGATCATCATCACTAACAGATGACGCAGGAGGGCCTTTTTATCAAAGAGAAAATAATCATTTAATAGCTCAATTACCACCATACGGAGAAACATCAAGTGATTCAGATTTACATGGGGTAAGAATGCTGTTTACAGATGACACTGCTTCAGATAACACAGCTTTTCCAGCGCTAGGTGTAACATCTTATATAAAAAGAGGTAAATATATAGATTTAGCTGTATTTGAAACAAAACCTATTGAAAGTGAAATAAACATTTACTTTGAAACTTCAACTACTGGTTTAATAAATGAGTTGAATGCTTTAGAAACAGGAGCGTTTACTTCAGCTAGTGTAACAGTATCTAATTTTGCAGTTGCAGTAACCGGAGTTATAACTGCTCCTACTGTAGACTTAGGGTCGTTGCAATCAGTTGTGTATGTTAATGCAACAACAGATGCGGGCCAAACTGTAGGATTTGATTATAATCCTGTAAGTGCTGATACTACAAGAACAGCTCAATTAACAATAACAGCTCCAAGTGGGTATACAAATGCTGGACAAAATATAATAATGAGTACTACAGCTGTACAGCCAGATGATACTAGCTTAAGCACAACAGAACCTTTATTTTCGGATTTATCATTAACATCGACTAGTGCTACATCAAGTTCAGCTTCTTCGTTTACTGTTTCTGCAACAATAAGCAATAACGGGGGAGCGGCTGTTTCAGCAGCAGGATTTAAAATAGGAACTACTGACGTTTTTGCAAACGCTACGGATGTTCCTAAATCTGTTGGAAGTGGCGCTTCAACATACACGCATACTAAAACAGACGCAGCATTAAATACTTTATTTTATGTATGGGCTTTTGCAACAAATTCAGTAGGAACAAATATACAAGGACCAATACAGGTAACATCACCTGCTCTTGGATTATTTGAGGTTTCAGATTGGACAGGAAGTATAAGTGTAAATGCGGCAGGAGCTTTTACAATAGATGCTGGAAATTCACCGGCTGTAGCAGTTGCTCCAACAAGTGTAGCAGCAAATTTAAGTACAACTGAAACGGTATCAGTAACCTTAGGACAAGTAACTGGAACAGCTAATACTTATTCTAGTAATAGTAATACTATAAGAATACAAATACCAACAAGTGGATATAGTAACTCTGCTTCAACAGATTATCTTTATACAGCTGTAAGAACCGTTACGCAACCGGCAGCAGCAGCTTCAGTAGCATATACCATAGCAGACCATGGAATTCCTTCAGGGTTTTCTATAGCACACGATGCTGTGTTTACAGAAGGATCTTTAGCAACTCCTACGCTAAATAGCGTTGCATTATCTGGTAATGCGCTTTCAGACGGAGCAGCAACTAATATATCAACTGTTACAGTTGCTACATTAAGAGCGTTAACACTAAATATAACACCTGGAGCTACTTTTACAAATTCGGGTGCAGCAGATTTTACATATAATATTGTTCAACCAAGTATACAACCTACATTAACTACGGGTAGTATACCTACACAATCAACTGTAATTACAGGGTCAACAGATATAGATTTAAGAAACTATTTTACAAACGGTAAGTTTTTTGAAATAACAAGTAATTCGGCAACAGCATCAAAAATAAGTGCTACAATAGTAAGTGGTTATATATTAAGACTAACAGGCCAGGGGTCATGTAATGATATAACAGGTACAACTTCTGCGGGAAGTATAGTAGTTGCGGCATTTAATGAAAAAGCAACTGTAGATGGAAGTGTAGCTGGAAGTACAGCATCAGCAGTAACAGTTGAAAAAGGAAATGCTTCGGTATCAGCAACAGTAGCATTAAATGTAACAGCTTGTGCGCAAAACGCAACACTTACAATGTCCTACAATTCTAGCGGTTCTACTGACGATGGGTGTACTATAGACGGAGGAACAAGCGATACTTCTGAAACAGAAACATACGCAGTAGGTGTAATTGGAACAAGCTTTACAAACAAAATGCAATTTACTATTGCAAAAACTTCAGGGGGGTCAGCAGTAAACTTAGCTACAAACATGATTAATGTTTCTACAAGCTCAGGGTTTACTCCTGTTCTTACAGATAATGGTAACACGATAACATTAGGTTTTTCTGGTACATATCCAAATCAATCAGTTAATGGAAATATAAATTATACATTTACTCTTAATATAAGTACAGCAGCAGTTTATACATCTGCAATACAGTTAAACAAAACAGGAAGTGGTTATGACATAGGCGGTAATGGTATACTAAGCAAATCAGGATCGCCAAGCGGTAATAATCCAGCATCAGCTATGGATAGCAAAACTATTACAAGTAATCCTACTGGTACTTTTACTGAAAATCCAGCAGTATACTATAGTGATGAAACACCTGGTGGTAATAATTATATACATGTTACTTCTCATACTTTAGCAGACCCATTTACTATAACTCCCCCTACTGCTAATGGTACTAGTAGCTTTGCAATAACAGGTACAACTAAAATATTAAGTAGTGACACAAGTGGTTCAGCAAATGTATATTTATCGCCTTCAACAACTACTAATCCAAGTATTGACAGTATACAGTTTAATGAGGGCTCAAGTAACCATTACAGCGTAAATGGGTTAATAACCCCTATAACAGTCGCTATAGCAGGTGAAGGAAATATAAGCCTGTCTCTTTCAAGTTCTGGCAACAATAGTGCCGCATTGTCTGCGTCAAGCGGAAATGGAGATTTTAGTGTAGACATAAATTTATCAGGATCTAATGCTGCAGGCTCTTTAACATTAACAGCTACAGATGAAAACGGAGATACCAAAGATGAAACAATAACACTTACACAAGAAAGTATAGGACTTAACGAGGGAGTTACAGGGCTATATTTGTCAGCAGGGAGCACAGACCCCTCAACGGCTTGTAGTCAATCAGTCGGTAGTAACATAGTCTTTGGAGAGTATAATTCCGCCACTATAGACAACGTTAATAGCATGCTTCACAATACAGATGAGTCAGCAAGAGGCGCAGCAGGAACACAAAATAGCGTTTTTGCTGGAGGTAACAAGTATTATAAATATCATGAAGCTTATCATAATGGTACAGCTTATTTAACAATTGGAAGTGAGCCTAGTTTTGTGATAAAAGTTGATAATACAGGTAAGATAACAGACAAGGCTGTATGTTCTTAATAATAATTAAATTAGCGTAATAATAAAATCATGAGTGTAACACTAGAAATAAAATACTACAACACCTTTCTTATAAAGAGTTCTGAGGTTACACATCAGGTAGTTGGAACCGGTGATGGGAGTGATACAACGTTTACTATTGCTGAAAGCAGTGGGAGCACTATATATGCAGTCCCTAATTCAGAAGCAGATTTTCAAGTATATTTTGATAATGTGCTAGTAGCTGCAACAAGCTATGTTTATGCAAATAAAACAAGGGTAATTACTTTTACTTCTGCACCTAGCAATGGAGTATCAATATTAGTGGTTGTAAAAAACTGGCACATAGAAGAGTCAAGAATACGAGGAGCATTTAATGGTAAAACAGTAGACTTTGGGGTAAGAGCAGCAATAACAGACAATGAATATGCACCTGAAACAAGAGAAGCTTCACTTATATATTCAGGTATATATAATGGAAGAACAAGAACAAACCAGATAAATCAGTTTAATCCTGCAATACCTAATACAAAATCAATTGATTCATCATTTGGATCAATACAAAAATTATTTGCAGAAGATAATAACTTAAATGTTTTTCAAGAAAACAAAGTACATAACATACTTATAGACAAAGATATTATATTTACAGCGGAAGGAGACCCACAAGTAACATCTTCAGATCAGGTATTAGGCCAAGTTGTTGCATATACAGGTAATTACGGTATAAGTAAAAACCCTGAAAGTTTTGCTTACCATGCAGGAAGAAAATATTTTACAGATAAAAACAATGGTGTTGTTTTAAGATTATCTACAGATGGTATTACTGAAATATCCAACTTTGGTATGCGAGATTACTTTAAAACAAATTTAAAGCTAGCTGACTCAATAATAGGTATATGGGATAATAATAGAAAAAAATATGTATTATCATTACAAGAAAATTTAGTTACAAATACATTTACTGGGGACGGAAGTGATACTACAATTTCACTTGCATTTACAGTAGTTGATACAGGCTTTGCTACAATTAATTTACCCGACCCTACAAATATATCTCAAATTGAAATATTTCAAACAAGTAGAGGTACAACAGCATTAGTAGCTAACACGGATTACACATATAACACTTCAACCGGTGTTGTGACTATGACATCAGCTCCACCTGTGGGAGATACAATAACAATACATTTAAGAGATTTTACAAGTGGTTTTCAAACTGTAACATTTGATGAAGATATAAATGGATGGTCATCATTCTACGGATATAAACCTGCATTTGGAGGAAGTATAGATGCAGACTTTTATACATATGGTGTAAATGATTTATATAAACATTATGATTTAGACGCTAATAGAGGATCTTTTTATGGTAATTCTACAATTGCTTCAACAGTTGATTTAATATTTAACAGACCTCCTTCAGTATCAAAATATTTTCAAACAATAAATTACGAAGGTAATACAGGGTGGTCAGTAAATTCAATAGAAACAGATAGTGATAATGGCTCACCTATTCCAGCATATGTATCAACAAGTGCATCAGCGGAAAATACATGGCAGGATTTAGTAGTCTCAGGATTTAAAAAGAAAGATAACAAATATTATTCGTATATTGTAAATGAAACTTTACCTAAAACAAATGAAATATTGTTTGGAGCAGAAATATCAGGTGTAAAAGGTTTCTTTAATAAAGTACAACTTAGCGTTTCAGATACTTCAGCAAAAGAATTGTTTGCAGTATCAAGCGAATATGAACTATTAACAAATTAAATGGAATTAAATATACAAAAACTAAAGGACAATGATTACGAAAAACTTTTAGTTAATTGGTGGAAAGACTGGGGGTGGGAAGCCCCTCCTAAAAACTTTTTACCTGACAATGGCACGGGCGGATTTATGGTATACAACAATGATACACCAATATGCGCCGGTTTTATATACAAAACAAATTCAAACGTTGCTTGGGTTGATTGGATTATATCTGATAAAAACTACAAGGACAAAGAATCAAGAAAAGAAGGAATAACATATCTTATTCAAGCTTTAACTGAAATATGTAAACAATTAAATTATAAATATTGTTACGCATTAATAAATCATAAAGGACTAATAAAAACATACGAGGGATTAGGTTATATAAAAGCAGATAACTATAATCAAGAACTAATAAAATATTTATAACATGGCAATATTAACAGGGGTATCAGCAGCTACAATAGCAGCAGTAGCAGGAGGAGCCGCGGCAGTAGGATCTGCTGTAGTAGGATACACAGGCGCTAGAAAAAACGAATTAAAAGCTAATAAAGCTAGTAGAGATGCCAATAAAGTATCAGCTCAAGCAACCGCCGCATTAGCAGCAGCAGAAGCAGAAAGTTTTGTGCCGGGTTTTAGCACGGCAAGCGATCGTATACCTGGTTACCATAAAGGAGTAGGGATTCCAACAGCTGCACCTACCCAAAATCTTAGTTCAAATAAAAAATTAGCTGCTCTCCAAATGGCTATGCAAAGAAACTCAGATAATAGGGATAGAGCTTTAGGTAGAGAAATTCCACAGCAAATGAGAAATATTCAAAATAAACCAGTTTTTGAGCCTTTTGGCGGCGACGATGTGGGAGATAGAGCTTCAAGAACTATAATACAGCCTAAAGGAAATCCTATGGACAGAGGGTATCAAGAAGCTGTAAGAGGTGGATATGATCCTACGACAGGTGTAACAATGAGAGAAGGCAGGGGGCGAAACGTTGTCAGTGAGCTATTAAGAAAAAGATTTGAAGAGGTTACTAGAACACTTCCTAGAAATCCCGCAGGCTTACCAATATTCCCTGACCCTAATACAAAGGAAGGTAAAGATTTTTATTCAACTTTACCAAAATCTATTGCGGATATGGCAAGTGATCCTAATATGGCTCAAATGTATAAAGGAAGTAATATTGTAAATCCTTATGCAAATGTTAAAGATTTAAGCGGGATTGCTGAAGACGCTAGTGATTTATTAAGAGACAGATCGGATTTATTAAGTGATAGAACTGATTTAATACAAGACAGAACTGATTTATTAAACGATAGATCTGGCTTATTTGAAAGTGCTACGGGATTAGGTTCAGATTTAAGTACTGGTTTAGCAGATTTATCTACAAGTCAAGAAAATTTATCTACAGGGTTAGAGGATTTATCACAAAGAGTTACTGATTTAAGACCAGGGGCACAAGATTTTTCAGGCTTAGCTTCAGATACAAGTGTACTAACTTCTAATGCTTTTGCTAACTTACAAGTTGCAACACAAGCGGCAGACTTACAAGCGCAGCAATCAGATCAAGCTTTAGCAAATACATTGTCAACAATAAGAGCTACAGGTGCAGGTGCAGGAGGGGCTACAGCAATTGCGCAAGCAGCACTTCAAAGTAAATTAAATATTTCTGCTACAATAGAACAGCAAGAAGCTCGTAATGTTCAATCAAGAGCTCAAGGGCAACAACAGGTTGAGCAAATAAGAATGAGTGAAAGTAAAAGGTTACAGGATATAGCTTTTTCAGAAAAAATAAGATTAGAAGGTTTAAGACAAAGTGAGGGGTTAAGAATAGATGACACAAGATTAAATGAAGGCAGAAGGTTGCAAGGCGTTGGATTAGATGAAGGTAGAAGACTACAGGGTGTTGGACTGGATGAAGGAAGAAGACTGCAGGAACTTGGGGTTAGCGAAGGAAGAAGGCTACAAGAGTTAGGTATAAGCGAAAAACTAAGAGAGCAAGGTTTAACATTAGATGAATCATTGAGGCTACAGCAAGCACAATTTGATACTGCAAGAGAAAGAGATAGATTTGCGTTTGATGAAGCTGGAAGATTGCAAACAGCTCAATATGATGAAGCTGGAAGATTACAGGCGGCTAAGTTTGGAGAAAATTTAAGACTACAACAAACTAGAATAGATGAGCAGCAAAGATTGCAACAAGCAGACGCGATGGCTAGAGAATACCAATTTAGAGTAGCGGAAACAAGAGAGCAAAATAGATTGAATAGAATAGCTGGACAAGAAACGCAAGCTGTTCAAAACGCAGCATCGCTTGAAGCAGCAAAAGTTAGTGCAAAAGCTCAAAGACAAGGTGCTTTAACAAGTGGTTTAACAAACCTTGCGGGAACAGCTCTTTCAGCAGCTGGAGCGGGAGTATTTGGAGGAGGTGGTACAGGTAGCTTGCCTAAAGTAAGCGGTGGTGCTCAAAAATTAATGGACGCTTCTGGAAAAGGCGGAGGAACAGTTTCATTTTCAGACAGAAGATTAAAGAAAAATATCAAATTAATTGGAAAATCAAAATCAGGTTTAAATATTTATATGTTTGAGTACATTGATAAAATATTTGGTAGCGGAATTTATCAAGGGGTTATGTCAAATGAAATTCCTCAACACGCAGTTAATAAACATACTGACGGATATGACAGAGTTGATTACTCAAAAATAGACGTAGATTTTAAAGAAATATAAAATGGCAAAATATAATTTACCACAATTTTCAACAACACCAACGCCAGCATCTCAGCAGCAGCCTATTATTAAACTGCCTAATTATGCTGAAATATATGCGAGAAGTTTTGCCGCAGGACAACAGTCCGCAACAGAAGCCTTTAGACCTATTAGATCTGCAATTGAAAAAATACAATTACGTAAAGAAAAAGATCGATTAGAAAAAAAAGCTAATGAAGAAAGACTTTTAAGAAAAGAAGAAAATATAGCTAAAGAAGCTAGTAATTATCAAGAATTAATATATCAAAGAATAACCGAAAGAGGAGCTGGTGAATTTGAGGGTGAAATAGAAACCATGCTAATGAAAAATGTTGATGGTTTTGCGGCAAATGAAAGAGCGTATAAAATTGAGCAGAGTATTTCAGCGGAGGATTATAATAAAATGAGAGCTTTTTATTATAAAGAAATTAACGATATGAAAATTAGTTCTGAAGCATTAAAGGCTAGTTTAGATTTTGATGCTCAAAACAATGGAAAATACTCAAGGTATAATAATCCTGAATTTCCAGGTTTAATAGAATCATTAAAGCAGGGCGAGGCTAGATTAGGTAGAACTAAAACAGGAGGCTTAGCAATTATATACGATGATGCTTTAGGTAAAGAAGCCTCTTTTCTAGTAAAAGATTTAAAAAACCTTAGAGCTGAAGATAATATAAATTTAAAATTAGATTTTTCTGGGGACAATGAAACAGATGTTGGATTTTTATCTCATAATCAATTAGAAAAAGAATTAAACCAGCTTGGTATTGCTAACCCTGAAACAGTTCTTTACAAACAAGCAAATTCAAATGATAAAACTGTAACACAAACTACAGTTACAAAATTTATGGCGGACCAGAAAGAACAAGCTATAAAATACATTGTTGGTGAAAGCGCTACAATGCGTAATTTAATGAATCCTGGCACAGGTGTAGGAGGAAAGTATTATTTAGATAATATGTTATATGCAGATGAATTAGGTGAAACAGGTGCTGATATTAAAGTAAACAGTTTAGCAAAAAAATATTTTAAATCAAAAGGTATAGTACCTTCAGCTGAAGAATTTGAAAAAGTTGAAAATTTACTTGAAACTTATAGCGATGAGTTAATTTCAGATAACCCATTACAAAATGAAATAAAGTTATTTCAAGATGAACAAATTAAATTAGATTATGCTGAAAATCTTTGGAATAACAGGTTTGCTACAAAAGAAAAAGAAGATCAAGTAACAAAAGTAATTGATACATCTATTACAAACCAAGATCAAATAAATAGTCAAAAGAAATTATATGCAGACTCATTAGATCTTGCAATTGACACAAGTAATAAAATACAAGAAATAGCTTTAAAAGGTTCTATTGAAAAGAATTTGATGACATATTCAGATAATATTAAAGACGAGCTTAATAATTTTCTTGGATTAGATGCAACAGAAAGTGTACAATATGTTAACACACAACAACTAGGAAGAGATGGAACAGATGATAAGCAAGAAGCTGTTTATAAATTACCAGAAGCTATATTTGGTAAAAATAAAACAATAGAAATAGATGCTAAAACAACTAGTCAAGATTTATGGGCTTTTAGAAATAAAAGATTTGGTGACTGGACAGCAACAGCTGATATAAGAATAGATGATTTAATTCTAGGTCAAGACGATTATAGGTTAAATAAACAATCAGATAACGCTACGTATTATTCTGACACAATTACTAAATTTGGAGGAGCTTTAGAAGAAAGAAAAACTTCAGATTCCGTGCCAACAACTACAACAGAAATAAAAGAAGGAGAATACCCAGAAGAATTTAATCAGCTATCAACTGAGCCAATTAAAGGAAAAAGAAAAGAAGCTATGGCTGAGTTTGGTTTATTAAGCACAAGTGTGCAACAAATACAGCAATACAAAGATAAGTTTGGTGAAGATGCTCCTTTTACACAACAAAATATAGCTAAATTAGCATTTGATAGAAATTTTGGAAAATTTACAAGAAAAGAGTATAATGCTCAATTACAAAAAAATACTAAACAAGAAACAAGCAAACAAAATTTACAAAAAAAATACCAAAACGCTAATACAGAAAAAGCTAATACAGTAGATTACGAAACAGACAAAATTAGAAAGTTATATAAAAAATATGATTTAGGGCCTTTCCCCGGAACAGACAACTTTACTAAAAAAGATTTAGCTTTTATTAACTATTTAGAAGCTGGATTTAAAAAAGAAGATTTAGAGCTTAATAGAGATTACGAATAACCTATTAATTAAATACTATGAATGAAATTTATATAGTAAATGGTCAAGAATATTCAGTTGGCCCTGCTAATTTACAAAAATTTTTATCAGATTTTCCAAATGCTGTTAAAAAAGATACATCGGGAAAGCCGGATGCCATGAGTCAGAGTGCGCTTGTGGAGCCAGAAACAGCACTCAATACGGAATCCAACTTGGAAAATACTTCTTTGGAATTACCAGAGGAAATAACAACAGGCGAAAAAATAATAAATAGTTTTCAAAATGTTTCATTAGGTATACAAGGATTTGATGAAAGATTAAATGTTGGAACTTATACTTTAGCTAGAAAAATATTTGGTGATGAAGCAATAGACAAGTTTGTTGAAGGTAAATCTGATTTTTGGACGCAAGGCCTTAAAGATGAAGATATGGTTGAAGCGGTTACTGAAATAAACAGACTTGAATCATTAAGAGGGGAAACGGGTGAAATAATAGAGGGCTTTAAAGAAGGTAATGCTGGGGAAGTTTTTGCGGGTGCGGTTAACGCTTTAACTTCGTTTGGAGAAAGTGTGGCTGTAAATGTTGTTACAGCGGGCGCAGGTATATATACTGATTTTTATGCACGTGCTTTTTTAAATGTAAATGAAGAAAGAGCAAAACAAAAAGGCTTAACGGTAGAAGAATTTGTCACATCAAATGAATATGCTGATGAAGTTGATTATAATACACCTTTAGTAACAGGTGTTATTGCAGGTGCATTAGAAAGATTTGGTCTTTCAAAAGTTATGAAAAGCACTTTAAATAAGCTACCCACAAAAGGATTAGCAAGATTAGGTGCTAGGCTAACTGCTGGTGTTTCAGAAGGTGTGACAGAATATGGCCAAACATTAACAGAAACGGTTGAACAATCTATAGGGCAAGGTAAATCAAAAGAAAAAATTGCTGATGATTTTGTTGACGCTATGTTTTCGCAAGAAGCTGCTGAATCATTTTTACAAGGAATGGTTGGTGGAACAGGAACAACATTTGTTGGGAACTTTAATAAAGAAGAGGCAAAAGCTGCGGCAGTAGCAACAGCTGGATTAACATTAGCGGCAACAGCTGGGGGTGATGCTGTACTATTAGCGGGTTCAATACCACTGGGTAATATAAGATTAGCTGCATCGAGAATAGGGGGGGAATCTAAGCAATCTAAAGTTGACGGGTTATTTAATGAAATTCAAACACTTCAGCAGTCTTTAAAATCTAAATTAGACGAAAAATCAAAAGAAAGAGTTCAGGAAAGTATTGATAAAAAAATAGAGGAAATAAATGTTATTACAAATGAAAATAATAATGTAGTAAACCAAACATCTGAAAAAGATTTAAAAGAATTAGCAGGCATAAAAGATCCATCTAAACAATTAAATGAAGATAGCATTGAGCTAAAACAAAAAAGAAATGATGGGGTAATTACAGAAAAGCAGTATAAAGAACAAAACGGTTTATTAAATGAAAAGTATAAAGAGTTTAATACAGAGCTTAATACAAAAATTTCAGAAATTTCAAACAAAAATCAAAAAATATCTGATAAAAACCAAGAGCTAATTGAAAAAGTTAAAAACCCCAACACTTCTGAGCAGCAGAAAGAAACTGCAAAAAATGAATTAGTTACTAATAACCAAGGTGTAATAAATAAATTAGTAAATCAATCTTTTAATGCTGAGTTAGATACATCTCTTACAAAACAAGATTTAGCTGGTTCTGTTAACTTAGAATTTGCAAAGCTTATAAATTCATACAAAACTGAATCGGGTGCACCATTTGGCGCGTATGTAGCCCAGAACCTGCCAAGAAGAATGCCGGCAATATTCGATAAGTTAGTTGAAACAAAAATTAACAAAGAAGGTAAAAAAGAAATAATAGCTAAGCAAGATATAACGGATACACAAATTGAAGGCGAAGTAACTACACAAAGAGAAGTACAATTACAGTCTGAAAAAACTAAATCAGTAAAAAATAAATTATTTACCGCTAAATTAGGTTTTGATAAGAAATTTGTTCCAGGCCAAACTGAAAAAACTTTTGCCGATGTGTTTTCTGAAGCCGTAGCTAAAACGTTTGGTACAAGTTTGCCTGAAATAACAAATAAAAACTTTATAAAAGAATTTCAAAAGAAAAATAGGGCTGAGCTAACACCTATTTTACAAGGGTTATTAAAAAAAGATAAAGATACAGGCGTTGATAACTTTAAAATATTTCTTGAACAAAATTTTGATGCTGTAATAAACCAATTACCACAAAGCGTTATAAATAAAAAATACCCTATGTTAAGAGAAGCTGTTCTTGATGAAGAAGGAAAGCAACAAAGAGAGGGGACGAAAGAAGGTAAAGGTGTTTTTAAAAGAGTTGAGCAAGAAAAATCTGATTTTATAGATTACTTTACAGCAACTGAAGACAAAGTAACAAAGAAAAAAATTGGTTCAAGTACAAGGAGTGACAGGAAGCAATCATTATTAAGAACATTAGTAGATGAGCTTTCAGCAGATGCCGCATTGCAGGTTACGCAAGATAAAAAAGTAATGGACAAATTTAAACAAGTTCAAGACATAGAAGGTAAAACAGTACCTGATAATTTTCTTGATGTTCTTGTTGAAAAAATTGATAGAAAAATTGAATATTTAAATAAGTTAGCGGAAAATGATACTAATTTATATTCAACATTAATTAGTCCTAAATTATTTACAAAAGCATTAGCTACTTTTTTAACAGCTGTAAGAGCTGGATTAAAAGCTGGTCAAAGTATATTTGATGCTATAAAAAGTGCAGCAGAAGAAACTAAACCGGTATTTAAAAACCAAACAGAATTAGCAGAAGAGTTTGCTGCTGATCTTGTTGCTACTTTTAAAACAGCTAAAGATTTAGAAAATCAATTAAAGTATGATAAAGTAATTACTAAAATTACTAATAAAGAAAAAGTAATTGCTAATAAAACTGTATTAGATTTTTATACTGAAGAAGCAAAAGCTAATTCAAATAATTTAAATTATATGTTATGGTGGCTTACTAATATTGAGCCAGTGTTAAGAAGATCAGGAGCTTTTAAAAAGGGTCAAGCTAATTATAAAGTTGCTTTTAAATATATAAAAGACAATAAGTTATTTGATGAAAACGTTTTAAATCAAATAAAAGTAGTTACGGATAAAAAACAAAAAAATGGATATTATTATAATGGTGTTAAAGTAATAATAGCAGATGATTTTAGACCAGTAACAGGATTTAGTTCGGGTATTAAAGGATTGTTAAGAAATATTGATTATGTAAATACTAGAGCTGATCAAAATAAAACAATGGTTGTAAATACCTTAAGAGATTTAATTGAAAGAGGTAAAGAGTTTGAAGCAATTCAATTATTAAAAGCATGGGGCGAATGGTCAGACAGCCCGTTAAGATTAGCTGGTAAAATTGATTCTTATCAAAAAAACATAGATAAAGGTTTTATATATGAGCATGTAATCCCTATTGCTGTTATAAGAGAACTTATGGTAGACGTAATCAATTCTAGTAAATCACTAGATGCTAAAGTTTCAGATATTGAAAATATTTTAAATGAAAGTAAAGTTTCATTAAATAATTTTAAAATTGATAAAAGTTTAAAACAAGCAATGCCAGAGGGTTGGAAACTTGGAGATGATATTTATGTAAGATACGGTGAAAATAAAAATAAGTTAAATTATTTTGGTGAAATACAAAAAGAAGAAAACTTATCAAAAGAAATAAACGGAATACTTGAAGAAACAAAAGGTGTTGCAGCGGACGAAGTAGTATCAGAGGCAAGCTCAAGAGTTAAAGGTAAAAAAGCGGAAAGGCTTAGGTTGTTTGTACCGTTTACAGCAGAGGATTTTTTAGGTTTATTATACCAGTTTGCTGGTAAAGGTAAAACAGGAGATAAACATTTAGCATGGATAAAGAAAAATTTAACTGATCCTTTGTCAAAAGGTTTAATTGCATTTGATACAGCAAATAAAAAAGCTAACGATGCTTTAAAGCAAGCTAAAAAAAATATTAAAGCAGCAGGAATTGACTTAGGTAAAGAAGCCGTATTAGGATATAGTAATGATCAAGCCATAAGAATTCATTTGTATGGTAAAGATAAACCTGCGGATTTTGAAATTGATGGTATCAGCCAAAAAGAAAGAGGGGAAATTGATAGATATGTTAGACAAAATTTAAAGATAAAGCAATATTCAGACTCTCTTGAACAGTCTTACCCTGAAGGTAAATATCCTGATCCAAATCCTGAGTGGTTAACAAGTACTATAACAAAAGATTTATTAAATCATATCAACACAGAAACAAGGGGAGCTTATTTGCAACCGTTTTTTGATAATGTAAACGAAATATTTGGTAACTTTGATAAAAACAAAGGCAAATTATCTGGGGAAAATACAAATAAAATAAGAAGTATTTATGGTAATACCTTCATAAAAGCATTAGAAAGTGCTTTATTTAGAATACACACAGGTAGAAATAGATCATATAGATTAGATCATCAAGGTAATATAGCTTTAGACTGGTTAAATGATTCTGTAGGTACTATAATGTTCTTTAACACAAGATCAGCAATACTACAAACTATATCTGCTATTAACTATACTAACTGGACGGATAATAATCCATTAAAACAAGCGGAAGCATTTGCTAATCAAAAACAATTTTGGAACGACTTTACATTTTTGTTTAACTCTGATTATTTGAAACAAAGAAGAAGTGGTTTGAGAACAGATATAAATGCAGATGAAATTGCTAATGCAGCAGAAGGCTCAACTAATAAAGTTAGAGCCGCGGTTTCAGCTATACTTAAAAAAGGTTTTTTACCTACACAAATGGCGGATAGTTTTGCAATATCAATTGGTGGTGCAAGTTTTTATAGAAATAGATTAAACTCTCATAAAGAAAAAGGACTTACTCAAAAAGAGGCAGAAGAAAAAGCTTTTAAAGAGTGGAGAGAACTATCAGAAGAAGCACAGCAGTCTTCAAGACCCGATAAAGTTTCCATGGAGCAAGCAAGTTTTTTAGGAAGAATTATATTAGCGTTTCAAAATACACCGATGCAGTATAATAGGTTAATGAAAAAAGCTATATTAGATTTATCTAACGGTAGAGGTGATTGGAAAACTAATTTAAGTAAAATAATATATTACGGAGGTGTACAAAATGCTCTATTCTACGCTATGCAACAAGGATTATTTGCTTTGTTGTTTGATGAAGAAGAAGAGGAAGAGGAAAAAGAAAGATATTCTAATCTTGTAAATGGTATGGCTGACTCTATATTAAGAGGATCAGGGGTGTTTGGCGCGATTGCATCAACCACTAAAAATACAATATTTAAAATAATCGATGAGAATAAAAAGAAAAACCCTGATTACACAAATGTAATACAAGAGTTATCATCGTTATCACCACCATTAAATTCTAAATTTAGAAAATTAAGAAGTGCTGGTAGAAAGTTTACATATAAGCAAGAACTCCAAAAAATGAAAGAGTTAGGTGCTGATACTAAAAACCCAGCTGTGATTGCGGGTGCTGAAGTATTATCTGCTTTAGGTAACTTGCCTGCTGATAGAGCACTGTATAAAATAAACAATTTAAGAATGGCTATGGAAGATGAAACTGAATTCTGGCAGTCTATTGCTTTATCACTAGGTTGGAATGAGTGGAGTTTAGGTATGAGGGATAACGATAGAACAATGCCTAGTACATCCGGATTAAAAAAATTAACAACTAAAAAACTAAAATAATTATGCCAAAAGATGCGTGTTACAAAAAAGTAAAAGCAAAATATAGAGTATTCCCATCTGCTTATGCAAGTGGAGCAATAGCAAAATGTCGTAAGGTTGGTGCTGCTAATTGGGGCAATAAATCTAAAAAATAATGGCTGTTCGTAAAACGAAATCAGGTGCAAATCTTAAACGATGGTTTAAAGAAAAGTGGGTTGATGTTCGTACAGGTAAACCTTGTGGTAGAACAAAGGGTGAAAAAAGAGGTACACCTTACTGTAGGCCTAGTAAACGTATATCTAGTAAAACAGTAAAGACTGCATCTGAAATGAGCTCATCTGAAAAAGCTAAAAAAATAAGAGAGAAGAAAAGGCTAGGCCAACCGGCTGGAAAGCCTAGAAGAGTGTCGAACACTAAAAGAAGAAAGTAGTATGGAAAAAATAAGTAAGCACGTTTCATATAAAGAAGGTATAAAATCAAATACAGCAATGAGATTGAACATTGATAACTCCCCTGGAGAATATCACTTGGGCAATATGAATGCTGTTGCTTTAAATGTGTTTGAACCTTTACGTGAATGGGTTGGTGGGCCCATAAAAATTAATTCTTTTTATAGGTCTGTTGCTTTGAATAAAGCGATAGGTGGAAGTTCTAGATCACAGCACTGCGAAGGTAGAGCTATGGATATTGATGATACATTCGGCTATAAGACCAATGCTGAGATGTATGAATATATAAAAGAAAACTTAAACTTCGACCAAATGATTTGGGAATTTGGTACAGATGAAAACCCAGACTGGGTACATATAAGTTATGTATCTGAAGAGCAGAATAGAAATAGATGCTTAAAAGCAAAAAGGGTTAATGGAAGAGCAGTGTACAGCATTGTATAAAAAAAGGGATTGCATTTTTACAACCCCTTTTTCATACTAAACAAAACAAAAACTAACCATCACAGCTTAAGCAATCTGGATTCATTGCCTCGGCTGCAATATCGCCTCTAAGAACACTTTCGGTTCTCATATAATATAAAGTTTTAATTCCTCGCTTCCAAGCTTCCATATGAACTTTATTAATCCATCTAGGTTCTGCTTGTGATGGAAACGCAAGATTCAAACTAACAGACTGATCTACATAAGTTTGTCTTATACCTGCCTGACCAACTAATTCTAGTTGATTTATTTCCTTAAACGTTTTGAAAACATTTTTAACCGGTTCGCCACTCTTTTCCTGAGTAAGCTTACCATTATTATCGTAATAGTAACCATCTAATTCTTTAATACCCTGTACTGATCCTTTATCTTTAAGAACTTTATCCCAGGTTTTTTGTGTGTTTATGTTTAACTTTTTAAATAACTTTTCAAGTTCTTTGTTTTTCCTTATAAATGTACCTTTAGCAGATTGCTCTGTAAATACATTTGCAGCCCAAGGTTCAACACCCGGTGATACGTTACCAGATAATTTACTATTCGACACTGTTGGTGCAACCGCTCTCAAATGTGTATTACGCATTCCTGTTCCTACACACCATAAAGGTTCACCATATACATCAGCTAAAGCCCTACTAGCCCTCTCAGTTTCTAATTTTAACTGGGAAAATATTTCTCTTGTTTTAAACTGCGCGAGCAATCCTTCAAAAGCAATTCCTTTTTGTTGAAGCAATGTATGCCACCCTAATACACCTAATCCTAATGCTCTTCCTTTCTCAGCTGATCTAACAGCATTATCAAAACCTTTCATATTTTTAGCTCTATGTATAAATTCAGATAATACACCATCTAAAAACCAAGTAGCATCATATATTAAATCACTGTTTTTCCATTCGTCATATTTAGCTAAGTTAACAGAAGATAAACAACATACAAAAGAATGCGATTCATCTGTGTGTAATGTTATCTCAGAACATATGTTAGTCATATGAACTTTTAAACTATTTGTTTTATATGCTTTAGGATTTACTTTATTAATATTTCCTTTAAACATTATATAAGGTTCACCTGTAGCTTTTCTTTTCTGTAATAGTTTACTCCATTTGTTTCTTGCTTCTGGTTGCCCTTCTTCAAGTCTTCTCATAAACTTATCACCAACAACTGCGCACTGATGTAAATTTAATGATTGTCTATTAACATCACCCTTAGGTTCTCTTATCTCTAACCAATCTAAAAAGTCTGGGTGATCAATGTTTATATTAACAGATGCAGCACCTCTTCTAACAGACCCTTGATTAGTAGCGAGTATAGTTGAATCATATATCTTACAGAACGGTACAACACCATCTGAAGTTCCATTACCCGCTATAGTAGCGCCTGCTGGTCTAATCATATTAACCCCAAGACCTACACCGCCTCCGTGTTTTGCAAGTAGCATCATTTCAAGATTTTTATTACCTATATCCATAATACTATCAGCAACATCGATACCAAAACAACTAATAGGTAAACCTCTATCAGTTCCAGTATTTGATAATACAGGTGAAGCTAAACATAACCATCCTTTCCATATATAATCAAAAAACTTATCTGCAAGTTCAGGTTTATACAGTCTTCTAGCAACTGCATTAGAAACTCTCCTGTAAGCTTCTTTTGGTGATTCCCCTTGTAATAGATAACCACCAGCTATAGTCTTCTTATACACGTCCGTATCGCCCCAGGAGGGGTAGTCTACGCCTTTCTTCCAGTCGTTATTCCACATTTTTATC
>Ga0070747_1000479_pt1 | contig 20070 bp, 26 predicted proteins | sample VirMetDEL_Mar_31_FD_77321 | JGI IMG/M metagenome (GOLD analysis project Ga0070747, IMG submission 77321) | Aqueous microbial communities from the Delaware River and Bay under freshwater to marine salinity gradient to study organic matter... | ecosystem: Environmental > Aquatic > Marine > Coastal... | reverse complement strand
CACCACCACCATTACCACCACCATTATCTTTTTGGATTCTTTTGTTTTTAGTGTCCAATGAGCCTCTAGGGTTTGTAATCCAACCTTTTTCTAACTCTGGGTGGAATTTAAATGTAACTTTTTTTGCATCTTTTTTCACTGATTCACCATCCACTATTATTTCTATAGGATATACTTGTAATTCATCGTACCAATAAGCCACTTCATAACCACCATCTTCCAATAATTTAACTAGAAGACCTCTATTGTAATCCTCTTCTTCTGCCTGTAAAACTTTAGTTTCACCTCTAGGTAGTTTGAGGTCATGATCAATATCTTTCTTTTGTTTCTGTATATTACTCATCTTCTATTTCATCCATATTAATAGGTGTAGGTTCAGTAGCTTTAGGCTTTTCTTGTTTATTCCTACTTAATCTAGTTGGATCTCCAAACATTGCTTTTTCTACAGTAGTAACACCTGTTGATGAAAGATTTGCAATATAGTCAATATTATTTTGAGAAAACCACATCTGATTTAAATCCGGTGATATCTGTTTGATAACGGGTGCGGCAAATCCTTTCTCACTTAGCGATTGAATCCATGTTTTAGATAAAGTTAGTTCGTTTTTATTAGCTCTAGCTTCAGCATATTCATCAATATCTCGTTCTTCGTCAGGGTGTTTATCAGACCAATCAGGAGTAACTCCCCCTGTTCGCCCCTTAAACTTTCTTTGTGAAGGAGGTTTATAAGCTTTCTGCATTGCTTGAATACCAAAAGGTCCTTCTGAATTTTCTTCGCCGCCTTCTTCTTGACTTTCCTCTTCTGCAAGTTGTTGCATTTGAGCTTGTTCTTCGGCTTGCTGTTGTGCTAGTTCTTGTTGTTGTTCTTCCATATCAATTTGTTTTTTCTGTTGTTCTAATGCCATTAGCTGTTGTTCAGCTTGCATCTTAGCCGTAGGTACCGGTTCTCCACTCACAATAAATTCTGCCTCGTATAAATCAACTTCTTGTTCTTTTAACTTTATATCAAACCCTAATTGTGCAAACTGACCAGCAATAGCAATTTTTTGTTGAGCAAAACTTAATCTAGTATTTTCTGCTTTCTCTTCAGGTTGAGGTAAATTAATTTCGTAATCAGTTATACCAAAAGCATCTAATAATTGAGGGAATATTTTCTCGTGAAATAATCTTTGGTCCCCCTCCACAACACGGCTCATAACAACTAGTTGTTGGGTTTGTGTTGACATACCTCCAAAAGCTTCTGGAGCTCCTTGCCATGCTGGTGTAACACCCCACATAGCAGCTACTCTTTCTCTGATCTCATCCCTTACAGGTAAGTAATCCATTTCTTGTAGTGTGTGGAATAGCCTTACCATGTCTACTCTACCTCTTTGGTTCCTAGCAGATACTGCTACCATAGGTATGTAGTTGGGGTCCATTCTTGTTTGAGCCGCTATATGTTCTCGTTCTCTACGTAATGACTCTGGGTCATCGGTAGTTACCATTAACATCGCTGCAGGCATTTTTCTCTCAAAGAAATATCTATATAAGTTTTTATCCATACCTACTAAGGTCAAAGCCTTTTCAAATATAGTAAGTATTGGTGACCATCCATAAGTTTCAGATGGAGCAAATTTAGATAAGTGAATAATTTCACTGTCTGTGAAATACATATGAGCACTTCTGTGATAGTACTTATACATTGCGGGAACTAATGTTACTTCACAGTCTCCTTTTTCACATGTCCCTGCTGATTCTTGAACCACTTCTCTGTGAATTGGACAAAGGAAATGAGAGTTCTTAGGTAATCCCGCTTGATCTAAATCAAACTCTACTAGTGCCGGATTTAAACGTCTAATTTCTAATAGTTTAGCCCTAACTTCCCCGCCACCTACATCTTTATACTCTTTTGCTAAATATAAAAATCCGTCATCAAGAGAGTTTACATCAAAGTGGAATTGTCTAAATACTTCTTCCATGCTTTGATCAAATACATTACAATCTTTTAACCAATTCTGTAATCTTTCTTTTTGTTCTTTATCAGGGTTTTCAATTTTTGGAACTATTTCTAATCCCCTTCTGAAAACTTCACCAGTAATATGATTTAACGGTCCCCTAATCTCTTCAACCGACAAGCAAATAGTTTGTAAATCTTGTACTAGCTGTTGTCTGTACGCCATTTGATGACGAACCCATGTATTAACCACATGATCTAATCCAACTGTAGGAGCCGCTCCGGTGTCACCAGTAGATTTCATTACATCCAACAGACTTATTTGTTTGTTCAAGTCTGCCATTGTTTGCTGCATTTGCGGAACTTGTGGTAAATATTCAGATAATTTCATTATTAATCCCTGCTTAGTTTAGTCATATCTTGCATAGATACTAACTTTAATATGTTGTCCATCGCTTTCTCTTTTAATTCAAACTCTTCTGATCGAGAAGCCGCTCTTTCAACAACATTTTTTTCTTTTGTTAGATTTTTTATCTGCTCTTCTAACTCCTGAATTTTTATAGCTTTCGTTTCTATTTCATATTCTAGCTCCGATGTGTCTATGGCAGAACCAAAATTTGCATTCTCTAAAACACCCCGACTACCAGCTTCTTTTATTAGGGCTATAAACTGTCCTTCAGACAAAGTTACAACTGCTGGACTATCATCTGGAATATCTTCCTCAGCATCCATTGTTTTTAAATCTGCATGCCAAGTATCTAGTATTCTCCAAGTATTTGTATCATCTTTGAGAGCCACATACTGCTGCCCTGAATCTGAAAGCATATTTCCTATTACCATTTACTTCTCCTAAAACTTTTCTTCTTTATATTATACTATATTTTTTGTATTTATCTTCTACCTGATAATTCTTGGCGAAGTTGATTGTTTTCATGTACATATTTTTCTGCTAAATCTGTATATAAAATTGTTAACTTATCAAGTTTTTCAGCTAAAAGTAACATCTTAGACTTTAAATCCTCTTGAGTTTCTAAAATGTTAGTAATGCCTTTCATTTCTTCTTGGTGATTGTAAAAGGAATTATCAAACTCTTTACGTTCATTGGTGTCCATTATTATCTCCTATGAAATAAGGCAAACACTATACCCACACGACTTACAAGTCTCACAACCTGATTCAAAAACTACTGTTGGGGTCTCACAACAATTGTGTTGCGGAACTCTATAGTTAATTTTATTTGCTAATTCAGCTTCTTCATGCTCAAACCCGTCTAATGGAAGCTGTTCTACCTTGTCTGTGTTACCCTTTACTAAAACCTCTTTTTCTCTACTCCCAGCTCTGTACACTGTTATGCCCTTACACTTAGTTTTCCAAGCAAGTATGTATGCATTCTCAACGTCTTCTTTAGTTGCACTGTTAGCAAAGTTTATCGTTTTAGATATACCAGAATCTACGGCTTCTTGAAAAGCTGATTGCATTAACACGTGATCTTCAGGAGATATTTCAGGAGCAGTAGCATATACTTCTTTTACCCAGTCAGGAACTTGTGGCACTGTTTCCAAAGATCCTCCTTCAGCTAAATAATCCATCAAATCTTCTGAGTGAAATCCATGTTTTATGGCATCAGCTTCAAAGTATTTGTTTACGTAGTTCAAAGTTTTACCTTCTAATATATTTTGTTTTTTCCAAGCCAATGCAAACGTAGGTTCTATCCCACTAGATGTATCAGCTATCATTGATATTGTGCCTGTAGGAGCAACTGTTAATCTGCAGTGATTCCTAAAAGCTTCAGTCTCTTTATCGTAGTTACTATTACCCCACGCTGGGAATGGTCCTCTAGCTTTCGCAAGCTCTAAAGACTCATCATCAGCCCATTGTCTAATCTCCTTTGCAATTTCTGAGCCTATCTCTCTAGCCTGTTCAGAGTTATATGGAACCCCCATTTGTATTAATAAATCAGCAAAGCCCATTATACCTAACCCAATCTTTCGAGTTGCTTTAGTCATCTCTTCAATTTCAGGGGTAGCATATTTATTTGCATCTATTACATTATCTAAAAAATGTACCGATGTTCTTGTTACTTCTTCTAATCGTGACCAGTTTATTTCTTCTTTCCACCCAAATGTACTAGACTTTTCAGTGTTTTTATAAAATCTAGCTAAGTTTATTGATCCTAAATTACAAGATTCATTACCTAGTAGGGGTTGTTCCCCACAAGGATTAGTTGCTATCATTTCCCCATATTCTTCTGAAACATGATTATCTGTGTTTACTTGATCTAAAAATATCATTCCCGGTTCCCCATTAGTCCAAGCACCCTCTACTATTTTGTTAAACACTTCACGAGCATTTAGTTGACCAGTCACTTCATTAGTTTTAGGGTTTATTAAATTGTAGTCCATATTACCTTCAACTGCTTTCATAAAGTTAGAGTCAACCCCAACTGAAATATTAAAGTTATGTATTTCCCCCTCAACTTTTTTACAATCTATAAAATCTAATATGTCTGGGTGATATATAGACATAACTGCCATATTTGCCCCATCTCTTTTACCACCTTGAGTTATCATAGATGAAACTCTTGACAACGTTTTTAAAACCTCAATAGGACCACAAGCAATACCATGTGTAGATTTTATTGAAGATCCTTTAGGTCTTAATTTAGACAAAGAAAATCCTGTCCCACCACCGAACTTTTGAACCATAGCACTATCAGTTGCTGCCTTCATTATACCTTCCATACTATCTTCTAGTGGAAGAACAAAACAAGCAGATAAAGTACCCTGTTCTGTACCTGCATTCATTAACGTAGGGGAATTAGGTAAAAATTCTAAAGTATCCATAATAGTAAAAAAGTCTTTTTCGGATAAAACTGCTTCTACATTTAATTTCATATAGTCTTTATCTACTTCTGAAACTGATTTAGCTACTCTGTGAAACATTTCTTTAGGAGATTCTATTACTTCATTATCACTATTTTTTAATAAATACCTGTGATTTAAAATAACCTTTGCTTGTTCTGTAATTTCTGATTTATTTTCTTTTAATGTCATTATTTAAAGTCTCCTAATTTTCTTAATTATTGTCTATGTCCACAATATAAACATAGCCCTCTTTCTGGAACCCAAAAAGAAGCACTACAAACACTTTCTTTACATTGAGGATTTGGAGCTAATTCTGCTTTTTCTACAGCATTAACCGGTTCCATCTGTAACGGGTTGGGTTTGTTTTCACCTTGTTGTAATAAGCCACTTTTCTCTTCTTGCTGCTGTTTCCTGCTCTCAGGGGTTTCCCCCGGACTCATAGCGTTTAGCCAATCAGTCGCACTGCCTAAGTCTACGAACTTATATGCGGTGTCATGTACAGCTTGTAAAGCCATCGCAATTGAGAAAAATGCATCCCCATGTCCCATCGGTGTGTCGGGTGCTTTTAATTCATTGCTCACAGACAATATTTGCTGCTTCTGTCTTTCGTCTCTTATTAACTTTATGTTACCACCATGGACAAATTTTTCAAAGACTTGAGCCATAGTATTTTTGCTTTTTACGGTAAAGTGCATAGATCTCCATCTAGCATCTAATCCTCTGTCTTCTAGCTCTCCCCTTGTGTTATCCACATACCCAGAATTAATGTCAAAGTTTTCTGCTACTTCATTTAAATATTCTATCTGATCTGAGTAACTCCACCCATCTAAGAACGAGTGATGTATTTGTTCTATATATTCCCCTCGTTTTCTAAACAGAACTAAGTGAGATGGATGTCTTTTTTTACCCACATCAAACCCCCCAAAAATTTGATCTCCTGTTTCCCAATCGTTATATTTTTTAGTTACTGGAGCAGATCTTAAAGTCTCGTCTTCACATTTAGTAATATCTTCCTCATCAAAATAAGATTCCGTAGCAAAATGTGGTACTAACATAAACTCTGAAGCAAATGATTTTGGTCTAGCACTCTGTTGAGCTAATAAATAATCTTCGGTATACAGTTCTGGCATCAATACTCGTCTTCCCGGCACGGGATCTAATGCAGGTAATACTCTAGCCTTAAACCTTGGGTCTTCTTGTAGTTTAGATAACAAGTCTCCCGGCATCATAGGTGTACCAACAACTATTACAGGGACTCCTTTTAAAGGAATAAACAAACTTTCTGTCATAAAATGATCTTCTACCTTAGTGATTTGCCCCATGTTTAGTGGGTTCTCAGGGTCTCTTAGAACGTCATCAGCAATCAAAGCACCATTCACGTGCATTCCTCGTTTGAAAGAAAACAACCCCCCATGCATTATTTCCATAGGTTGATTATTTTTATAAAATCTAGCAGAGTAATCTGCTTTAGGATTCCTATTGACCAACATTTCTGTAATAATTGGGTTTCTAGCAACTACTTTATTTATTTCAGCAATGTGATATTTAGCCATTCCATCACTATAAGAAAGATAAAGTACAGACATATCTCTAGGTGCAGTCAATAATCTCCAGACACTAAAGGCATGCCCTAAAATAGTCGACTTAAAATGCCCTCTTGGTAGAACTCCTACATAATTCATACCTGTTTCTACACATTCTTGTATATCCTCAGCTAACAAACCAACATGCCAAGCTTTAAAATATTCTGGGTTATCATAAGATAAGGACCAAATGTTTTGAACAAACTCTTTAAAAGAACCAACATCGTATTTTTTTTGCTCAATTAGTCCTTTAGAGAGTAAATCAAAAGCACTCCCAAAGCTCACATTGTCTTTAACCATTTCTATATGTCCCTATGTTTTTGTTCAATGGTTTTTAACTTTATACCGATTCTTTGTAGGGTTTCTTGATCGTTGATCTCTTCAATTAAGACCCCCATTATATCTTGGACAAACTCCATATTAATCATCCCCTGCAAAATCTCCCGCTGTCCTTTAATTCCAATGTCAGCTGCCCTAGCAGCATCTAAAGCTCTATCAAACTGTAGCCCCTTCAAGTCTTCTGATGCTTGTCCTGCTATCTGTGAGTAACTATTAAGTTGTTCAGATTGCATTCTAGTAAACCTTTGACCTTCTGTTTCAGCAATTTCTTGTTGTTTGTCAGATATAGCTACGGCTTTTTGTTCTCCCCAGCTGTCTTTTTTTGCCCAAGCATATATAGTTGGCGGGCTTACTATAACCCCGTTTACAGATAATTCCTCAGCAATTTGTTTAGCTGATTGATCACCCTTAAGATACATTCTCATGGCTTTTAATTTTATTTCTTCAGGTATGTGTTTTGGCATAATCGTAGTTTGTTTTAATTAATCGTATATATTGTTATCGTCCATCATTCCGTAACCATCATCAGAAGCATGTTGAGAATCAATGTTACCCCCCAGTGGACTTCCATCTGAATTTAAGAATTGTGAAAAATCCCAGTATCCTGTTTTATCTGTATGTGCTGTATAGCAACTAGGTACTTTTACTTTTGCTCCATGGGGTAATTTCATCTCATCAAACTGTATCCCTATTTCTCCCCTAGTACAAACCCCAGCCCAAATATGTTCTTGTTCTATAATTGGGGTATAGTTTGTTCTCTTTAGCAAAGTCCCTGTAGTTCTTTGTAGGTTTTTTACCTCTTTATTACTAGCACACTTCGCAAATTTACACCACACAACTGTACCATATTCTTTTTTTACCTCTTCTATAGTAGGTAATTTTTTAGGGAATTTATCTTTGTACTCTCTTTTTGTCTTCTCCGGCTTTCCCGGAAAAAACATCTGGAATCCCTTTACTACTTTCTGTAATCCTCCTGAACCTATCATACTAGAACCTCCTCCTGTTCCACAACGCTATGCAAGCTGCATCTGCGTAGTCTTGTTCGGGGAATTTATTACCCCACTTTTCTATTGCAAAAGACATTATGTCATCTTTTTTTAAACTACCCTTACCCAAAACTTCTTTTTTCCAACCAGCATGATGGATCAAAGATGTATCAATGTTATTCAAAACTAACACTGCCCACACTGCTCCTATCATATTTGACAAAGAAATTAAAGATTTTCGGTTTTGTACAAATATAGCAGCTTCTATTGCTGCTTTTTCTGTTATATCTATTTTACTAAGTTCTTCTGAAAAGTCTACTATAATTTCAGGGAATCTTTCCCCAGCTGATTTTTGATTACTTGACCACTTATAAAGACCTACAAGCTCCTCAGCATCATTTACAACAGCTCCATGAATTGCTTTACTTGAAGTGTCTAATCCTAAATATTTTGCCATTAGTATTTTTCCGTAGTTCTAATAGTAACCACCCTACTAACCGTACCATAAGCTTCTTTATAAGTATCTAACAAGCCTCTTAAGCGTTTCAGCTCTGCTGTCTGTTCAATAATATCACGTCTTAATTGGATCAAGGCATCATATCTTTCCATGATCTCACCCTTTATTTCCTCTTTCGTAGCTTTTTTTCTACCTGTTTTTTCATGCTCCATTGATAATCTAAACGAAGCTTTACTGTACCCTTCACCAAATGAAGCTTCTAACGCACCCACCGTTGCCTCTATGTCAGCTACTTTTGTTTGAAGAAAAGCGTTATAACCACCATACATTGTCAGAAACCTTTCTAAATCCTTATCAGAGGAATTAGCTAAATCTGAAAAGTTTAAATCTTCATACTCGGGTAAGTCGGGATTAAAAACTGGTATCCCTAACCCATCAACTCTTCTTGCCACATTCCCTAAAGCTTTCATAGGGGTCCATTTAGTATCTCGTGAATCCATTTTATAAAAGTCCTTCTTCTACCTGTCGACAATCACACCAACGAGGTCCTGTACATTTTTCAGGTGCCATCAACATTTCTTTAATTTTAAAACATCTATCTAATATATCAGCCCATTTTTCAGGATCTCTATCCACTAAAAAAGCTTTTATCTTTTGGTTGTTTTTATTCTCATAAAAGACAGTTCCTTTTTCATAACCACCCATATTTAAATACATTTGTATTTGAATAAAATGATCATCTAAAGGCTTTCTTAGTTTATCAAACTTTGTAGTATTTATAGATTTTAACTCAATTGGTATAACACCATAATTTGCATGTCGAATTAAAAAGTCAATTCTTCCTGAAATTGCCGGAATATCATATTTAACAGAAACTTCTCTATCAACTAAAATATTAAGATCGGTCAACCATTTAGCAACTCGGTCTTCTAAATAACTACCATTTTGAAATATACGCTCTAGAACAGCTGGTAAAGGTCTATCAACCATTCGTCCGTAATAACACAACCATACATATCTATCACAGGGGTTACTTATAACAGATGGATAAAATACACGTTTATTACGAGAAGTCATAGTCCCTGTTAAGTGTTCATCAATTAAATCTTTAAGCCATATATCTTCTCTATGAGCTGGATTTGTTTTTCTTTTATCAATCATTCGGTTTCCTTATCTAAATTATTTAGTTCAAACCAAAGTTGTTCTTTAATTTTACCATTTGTTTTTTCTTTAATATGTATTACGTAATCTATGTCTTCCAAATCTAACAGGTCTGAATCTCTTTTTCTATCTCTCTTACCCAAATGACCGTAGACTCCATCGGCTTCTACAACCGCTTTTATTTCAGGAATATAAAAGTCTACAATATATGGATGATAATAAGCTTGAGGTTCATAGCTTAATCCAAACTTAGACAAATGTTGAGCTATAATTTCCTCTTGTTGTGTGTAATCTCTAGGAGGTAAGTTCATCTTTTAGTTTTTCAAATAATCCTTCGGTTTCAACAAACTTTGTTTTGAGACCATTCATGCCCATAGCTTTCACATCACCATAAGTATACCACGCCCCAGCTTGTGTTATTAGTTTAGCTTCAATACCATCCCTAATAAAGCTTTCTAGGACATCTATACCCCCGGCAACACGGAAAGGTACAATAGCGGAATCCCAATTTTCCCCACCTGTCTTTGTCTTTCTTAGTCTAATATTCATATTAAACCCAACTTTTTGTTCTTTCTCCTCTATCCAACCTTTACGTTGAACTTGCATAATAGAATGGGCAAAAAATACTTGTCCTTGTCCTGCAGGCATATTATCTAATGCCACGGGACCCATACTAGCACGCACTTGATTTATAGCAACAAAAGCAGATCCATTTTGTAAGTGAGGGAAAATTTTTGGAAAAGAACTATTTACAAATCTTGCTTGCCAAGCCATTGGATTATAACCAAAGTCTTCTACAGATACATTAGAAGGAACTAATCCAGCTATACTATCTAGTACAATTACTTCAAAACTAGCCATCATAGCCTCTCTAATATGCTCCATGGCTTCTTCACCTGTAGTAGGCTGTGATACTAAAATCTTTTTACTGTCCACTCCACATCTTGTCATCCAATCTTTATCATAAGACAATTCAGTGTCTACCCATACAGCTTTGCCTCCCATTTTCTGGGCATTAGCAACTATTTGTGATGCTAAATAAGACTTCCCAACATTAGTAGGTCCATATATAAGAGTCATTTTTTTAAACGGTATCCCACCACCAGTCAACTTATCTAAAGCTGGTATGTCAAATGGAATCCTGTTTGTTGTAAAATCATTGCTATCACCTAATTGGAAGTTTAGCTTTTTGTTTTTTAGCAGCTTTTGTATAGCTTCCTCAGCATTATTGTCCATCCCGTATTCTCCTTCTAACACACTCAGCCCATGCAAAATATGTAGCACAAGTCTGAATAAGTTCTATAAATAATTTAGTATCAGTTTGGGAAAATATTTCTTCTGCTATGTCCCCATTCTTTTCTGTGGTTAAGATGTTCCACCATGAATCATCGTGATTTTGTTGACCCCACAACGTGTCTTGACGTTCTCTTTCAGCTAAGATAGCTTCTAAAACTGAGGCTCTTATAGGTTCGTTATTTTCCATCATCTAACATATCCTCAATTTGAGCATCTACTTTATCTTTTAATACACCCCAAACAACATCAGCAACTACTTTTGATTCCTCAAGCTGTGCATCTAGAGGTAATGTTGTATCTATTTGATCTATTGTTAAATCTACTCTTCCATACTGATTCTGGTCTAAAGGACCTACTCTAAATGTAAACCCTAAATGTGCACTAACTTTTGCCATGTTTATCTCCTGATAAATAGCCCGTCCAAAAGACGGGCATATTTTTATTAATGTTTTTATAGTATAACCTATATTTATAGAAAGTCTAGTTATTATTTATACTTATCTATAGTCATAGCAGCATCAGTCCACAATCTTTCATCCCTCGCCATTGGGTTAGGTTTATTGTCGAGAGCGTTAGCTGTACTTTTTAAATACATTACTAACTCTGGAAGAGCCTTCTTCAATACTTTTTTCACCTCTGTAAAAGACCTGTCCCAAGATAATGTGTTAGGGTCTATTAAAGATCGAAATCCTGATAGTAGAGGTTTAACTAATCCATCTGTAAGATTAGATTTTGATTCTTCACCTAAAATGTACATTGTTTTGACATTATTTGTGTCAATATATTCTACTTTATTAGAAGCATTCTTAAACTGTTTCGCATGCTCCTTCGGTACATTCATTTGAATGATTTCAGCTAACTCTAGTATATTTGGTAATAGCTTAAACATCTTCTCGTAGTGTTCTAGCTTCTGAGAATATCTTGTAAGCGTCGCAGACTTCCCTGAATATGCATTTAGTGGATGTTTTGATTTAACCCAAAGCTCTCTATTTAATGGATAATTGCCTTCATCTAAACACACTAGTTTAGATATAACTTCTCCTATTTTAATGGGTTCTAAAGCATTCATTTGATACGCTACCTTATCCTCGTACGGGTGCTTTTGTTCTGCTAAAAAGTCCTTTAACGAATTAAAGACTTTTTTAGTATTGAGTATAGAAGTTTGATCTACATTTACTTGTGAATTTAGACCAATAGCTACTTCTTCTTTAGTTTCTTCATCCATACCTTCAGTAATCTTAACTTCAACTAGTGCATCAATAGCAGTGCCTGCATCAACATTTTGGGTAATTAGTTCGTAAGTATGCCCACCATTTACAATTCCTTCATTATCTTCATCAATAAAAAGATCATATAAATCGTTTGTTATCTTAACTACTGATGATGCTGCTAAACTAATCCCATTATTTTTTAAATGAAACTTGCCGTCTCTTCCCGTTTTTCCCTGAATAGTTTTCTCTACTGTTCTATAGACGGCTGATTTAGTTGTGCCAAACCCCAAATCATCAATTGTTCGTACATTTAATTTATTAGGCAATCCTTGTGGTAACCCAGAAAAGGGTACATATGCGATGTGAACAACTTCCGGCTCGCTATTAGACGGTTTTATTCTTTTGATCTCCTTAACCCGGAGTGGGTATTTTTTAATAGCCATGAGTTTCCTCCTTAAACGCTAGAATTTATTTGTCCATGTGATGGTTATCACCACTGGTCTAGCATTGCTATGTTTTTATTATATACTAAGAAATTAAATTTTGCAAATCAGCTTTGATATAGGTAGGTTCCACATGTCTACTAAGGTAGTAAATTTATTAGAAGTATCTATGTCACCTTTTTTCCAAAGAGTAGCTTCTTCAAAATACTGTTTAGCATCTTTCTTGCCTAACAACCAAATGTTCTTTAACCCTCTGTAAGCCTTTGCCCCATCCTTTTTTATTAATTCGTTAAATTCTAAGCTTATAAAGATATAGGTATCGGGGCGTTGGTGTGTACTTGTAGATGCAACAGATACATCATAATAATCTCTAGGGGCTACAGTTCTTCTTTTAGTTTTTACTTCTATGCATTCTCCATTAAGGAATATGTCATAATCAAACTTCTCGTCAGATTCTACTATCTCTGCTCCAAGATATTCTTTTATAGCTTCTTCTCCTAAGAATCCTGCTAGGTTACCTGCCCCACGAGTGATCGAATTGCGTATTTCACCCATTTGGTTAGCTCGAACCTTAGCTCTATCAATCATTTCTTGTGTGTGAGGTATTATTCTAATTTACTATTCTTATCACTGAAGTGTAGTAGCAACATAGCATAATGAATAATCTTTAGAATATCTTTACGAGGAGTTCCTTTTTTATCATAACGAGAGGCATACTTCAAAATATTACTTCTACAGAACGCTTCGGCATCGCCACACGCTTCTATAAAGTCTAATGTCTGTACATCCCCTTCACTATAATGTTCTCCATAGGTATTTCTTACATACTCAGTAATTTCTTTTATTATTTCTTCTTCGTTAAATTTCATTCTAATCCCAATCTATAACATCATCAAAGGTCATAGGCTTTAAGTCTTTCTTCACCGCCCATGAACCCTTGCAAATTTCCATATCAACTTGTAAAGGAATATCCAAACTATTTGTTTGTAAAATATCTCTTATAGTATATGGAATAGTTTGTAATTCGGTGTCATGTATTTCGCAGATAATCTCATCATGAACTTGTAATATAATGTTACTTTTTTTATCTTTAAGATACTTATCTACTTCTAACATTCTTTCACTAAGCAAATCAGCACTAGTTCCTTGTACTAAATAATTAACCCCTTTGTATGCAAAGGCAGGGTTTATCCTGTATTTTCTACCATATCTATTTTTAATCCATCCTCTTACTGTGACAGTCTTGACAACCTCATCAAAAAAGTCTTTAGATCCCTCCATACCAGCAAAATATTGCTTCTTATATTTTCCAGCCTCTTTAGGAGTAGTATTCAATTGTTGAGACAGTTTATTATTACCAATACCATAAATTGTACCAAAGGTTATTGCTTTAGCTGCTTGTCTATACTCTTTAAATTTTTCAGATGACTCATCAACATTAAATGCCAACTTCGCAGCCTCTGAATGGAAGTCTACATCATTCTTATTTAAAATTTCATTTATAGTTTTGTTCCTAAAGTAAGACATAAATACCCGTACTTCCATTTGACTGTAGTCAAAAGCTACTAACGAGTACCCTCTTCTGGGGACAAACAATCTTCTTATGGCTATCTGGTTGGTGTCAGAGCTTTCATAGGACTCATCCCCTACAAAAGACCAAGTTTTTAATACCTCGTCAGACAAGTCTTGATTCATAGACATTCCTTTAGCCCCAACAGTAGCAGAAATCTTGTTCTTTATTTCTAGTTTCTCTTCTTCTGATAAATCTCTTTCCATTAACTTAAAATGATTCCTAGGTATGTTTTGTAGGTTCGGTCCCCTACTAGATAATCTCCCTGTAGAGGTGCCCCAATTACAGAAAGAGGTGTGCATTACGTCTGTATCGATGTAAGGGTCTATATAAGTAGATACGAGCTTCCCTAGGGTCCTATGCTGTCTGATGAGACCTGCTAGTCTATGGTTTATGTTAACTAAAGCTGCTTCACTCCAAGAATCTTGTCCTTTTGGGGTCTTAACGGGAGAGGAAATACCCATCCCGGAGAACACTTCCCCTATTTGGGCAGGACTAGACACATTAAATTCTTTATCAGCTAACTGGTATATCTCAGATTGAACCTCATTTAGCCTATTAGTAATTAAGTTTTTTGATGTTTTAGCATATTGAGTATCAATGGTAATACCCTTTTGTTCCATTTTATATAAAACCTTTGTTAAGTCACACTCTAATTCAAATATCCTAGTTTGTTTTGAACGTTTAATTTGTTTCAAATAGTCAGTATATAATCGGGCAGTAAGAATTACGTCTTTTTTACAGTATTCCCCCAGTATATCAGGGGGTGCCATTGAAAAATCTTTGTTCCATTTGTTTGATCTCAAAACCTTTTTAGTATCAATATCATATTGAATTGCTGATTCCCCATAATTTCTTTTACCAGTAGGGGTTAGTGCAAGATCTTTAGTGTCTGAATGCTCAATAAGACGAACCATAACAATAACGTCTAAAAGTTTTTTACTTAAAACTTCCAGTCCCTCTTTTTCTAGAAAATGTAGATCAAATTTCAAGTTGTAACCTACATAAGACTTAACATTCTTGTTTAGTAAAGCAATAAGACTCTGTAATTTGTCTGGGGTGAGGTTTTCTCCTTGATGATGTCGAAATGGATAGTATTGAGATAGTCCTAAATAATCCGTTTGACCTATACCTATGCCACAAATTTGATTATTTTTGTAGGGTTCTAAGCCGTTAGTTTCTACGTCAACGACTAAAGTCGGGTCTACCTCTAAAACCGACTTTAGTACGTCAATACCACTTTGAAATGTGTCATTAGTAATTACAGACAAAACAGAACTTTCTTAAAATAGTTCGTCGTCTTTATCTTCAGTATCAAGCCCACCTTCAGGTACATTAAAAACACCGTATCTATCAAAGAAATAATCCTTGATTAATGGAAGTTCGTCAACTTCAGACTTTTTGTCCTCTGGAATTTCATCCGTCTTAGGAGTTCCTGTAATTGAATAGGACGTGTCATACATTCCTTGACCGGTCCTTTTTATTCTAATAACGCCTTTATTCAAAGCTCCCCAATCACTATACACATCTACCAACTGGTTCCAAATGTAATCACTTCTTCCGAAGCTTAAAGATATAATCCTAAAATCGTTAATATCTTCTCTGTACATTTTCTTACCAGCGGGTCCTTCAATTTCTACCCAATCATCATTTCGTTTCTCTGTATGTATTACATTATGAATGTATGCCCATATAGCAAACTTATGTGATGGTCTATTCTCATCTGGAATGGCACTTGTATCTACTCTGTCATCTTTTAAGACGTTTGTAAAACCATTACCTATTCTTAATGTGTATAAATAAATCTCATCTAAAAACTTGTCTTCTTCAGACCCAGTAGCTATGGAAGAAAGGAAAACTTGATCACCATCCCTAAACCACAATTCCTTACCGGGAGCATTGTTAGAAGCGGCAGGTTTTCTAGAATTGTCTATTCTTTTTTGAATCCTAGCTATTCCACTCATTATATTCTCCTATTAAAATATTGTTACGTTTTGTATTACCCTACTTAACGTTTCTTTATCTCTTATCTCTTGAACGTCTTTATATTTTTTAGGTAACTTTAAATATGATAGCAGAAATCGATCTTTCATGTCAAATGTAGCTTTATCAATTCCCTTTCGTCCAGCGGTATCATTGTCTAGCGACAACACAACCTCACCCGGATTTAAAGAACTTATAAGGTCTAACTGTTTTTTTGAAACAGAAGCACCTAGGATTGCTACGCTTGAGTATCCATGTTGATGTAACCACATGCAATCTAAAGCCCCCTCAACAATAAATAATCTATCTGTATCTATAATTTGATTTATACCGAACAGTGTTTGAGACTTAGAAAACCCTTTAGAAAACATATACTTAGGAATTGCTTGGAGTCTTCTATAGATCCAACCTAAATTATTATTTTCTTTATTTTTTGCGGGTATCATAAAGTCCCCAAATTTATTGACTTTACAGTCCCACTTGTTAATCAAATTTTTAGAAAAGCCTCTATCATATATCCAATGACTGTCTGGGACACCTGATTGATCATCAGGCTCTACTAAAACTGATTCTTTCTCTTCAGGTTGATACTCATCTAAAAAAGATAAATCAAGGTCTAACTCTTCTACTTCAAACTCAGCATTTATATCAGTCCAAGATCTGCCTGAATATTTTTGGATAAAAGACTTTAGTCCCCCTTGCCCACATCCAGCAAAGCATATCCACACACCTTTTTCTAAATTAAGAGCACACGACTTCCTTCTATCTTCGTGAAAAGGACAGTTTAGTAGTATCTCATCTTGATGTTCTACGTCTATCCCATGTCTCAATAAAGCTGAGTACCAATCTATCATTCTGTTCTTTTCTTTGTTTTAGTAAGAAAAATAACTAGTTTATTTTCAAAACCATTCTCATCTATAACTCTTCGTCTTTTTATGTCGCCAACAGTTATATTTGTTATAGGCTTTCCTTTTCCTTTACTTCTGCCTGTAGTAACAACTATTTGATCGTCATTATTACCGGCTATCCATGAAAAAATTCCCATTTTTAACCTCCTTTAAAAATTATCGTTATCCCATTCAAAGTCTGAGATTTCTTCTATTGTACCATTATTAACACCCCACTGCATCACTATGCTATCTATTGCTAACTCTCCGTCCCGATACTTCTGAAACTGTACAAGTCTCTTATCTTCGTGGTGTTCGACCTTAGCTAAAGCTACTGCAACGTCTGCTGATCTTATCAAAGCGTCCCCAAAGGCTACTTGAGCAGCCGATGGTGGCACATAAACATTTTCAGCGTCTCTGTTTGCTTGTGTTGATACCATGATGGGTGTATTGGTTGATATGGCTAAATTTTTTAGTCCATAGAATATACCGTGAGATTGCTCCCACGCTGCTTTATTGGTGTCTTTTGTAGTAAGTAAATAAACTCCGTCAATAACCACAAATTTTGGGTTATGTTTCCGAATTAGTCCCGCTATAGATTCTAAGGATACTCCGGTCTGACCTGCGACACCATCACAAATCAACAAAGATTGTTTGTTAGCCTCTTTTAAAAACTTAATATATGAATCAACATCAATCTCTTCCCCATGCCGTAAAGCTCTATGGGAAAAATCGTACCCTTTTAGTTTTGCAAGGGTTACATCTAGCCTCATTGCAATTTGGGTATTAGGCATTTCAGTAGATATTAACAGTGTTTTGTATCCATTATGAACTGCTGTAGCTGCTGAGTGAACACATAACCAAGTCTTACCTATAGTGGGTCTTGCAAAAGCCGCAATCAATTCTCCCGGCATCCATCCTATACCTGCTTGGTTAATAAATTTAAAACTTGTAGGTACTCCCATTAAGCCCTCGCCCATTTTTCTTCGACGAGTTCTTTCTCTCCATTCTGCTAATCGGTCTGTTTCACCATCATCATAGGTTTGAATGTCTTCGTCATATACTAAGTTCACGTCAGAAAGCCCACTCATTATATTAGACAAAGCTTGTTTTGGGTCTTCTTTTACTAACTCACGTTGTTGTTGAACTGTCGAAACTACGGCTCTCTGTAAAACTTGATTTTTAAATATATCAACTGAATATTCAAATGATTGAGTTTTAGCTGATGGGTTTAAAGTAGGAAAATTCTCTACTAAAACCTCTTCACTGGGGAATTGTTCGTACTTATCTAAATAATTCCCAATAAACTTAAAGGCATCTCCATGTTTAGCAAAATCATTAGAATGATATGTAAAAGATTTTAATTTATCATAGTCGGTTAAACCAAAAATAATGGCTGACTCTATAAATTCATAACTTGGGTTAGACATTTAATCACCTTCTCTACTATACAGTACTCTATTGTTATCGTTATATATATAGTAGTGTATATCATTAGGCATAAGACTGTCAATAAAAGCCTTTGCTTCATCAAAAGTATTAAACTCAGCTTCTAACCATAGATCAGTGTTTTTTTCAGCTAATACTCTGAAAGTTTCTGTAACGGTTGTTATTTTCTTTTTCTTTCGTATGAGGTTTCCCATACGTCTTGTTCTTCTAGGCATCTTTATCTGATAATTCTTTTAACTTTTCCCTTAAAGATTGTCTAACTTTATAAGCTGATTCCCCTAAATCTTCGGTAATTTCTTCCATAGTTAGACCTTCTAATTTTAACTCAAGAAATACCTGTTCTTTAGCACTTAATCCTTGAGCATGCACCCATAATCTTGCTTCTATTTCCTCAGTATAGTTTTTTGGTTCAATCATAGCGTTTGCTATTTCTTTAGGCATAACACTAGAGTCATCGAATGTAAGATCTATACTCCTAGCCATCGGTCTTCTTTGTGCTTTAGTAATCAAAGTCCTAATAGTATTAACTAATGATGTATGTAGATAGGTGTGAAATATAGCTCCTTTAGATTCGTCATAAGCACGAGCTGCTTTTATTAGGGCAATTCTTAACTCTTGTGCTAAATCCTCTTTATCTAACCCAACAACGAATGAATTAGAAACCATTTTTTGAATTTTTGGTTCCCATTGAATAACTAAATCGTTGTTTATTTCCATACTTAAATACTATCAATTTTTTCAATAAAAACAATTACTTAAAGAAGGCTTTTTCTGAACTACCTTTACCAGCACAAGACACGCTACAATACTGATCTTTTCGGTAACGTTTTTTGTAGAAAGGAATTTTGCAAAAAGCACACTTTATTTTAATATTATAGTAAGAATGTCTACATTTACCCCTATGGATTTTACTAGTACCAACTAGTATTGGCTCATTACAAGCTAAACAATAATTTACTTTTCGTTTTTTTACACGTAAAGTTGGCATGTTGTTCTTTTTTAGAACCTTATAGATATATTGTCGAGTAAACCCAAAGGCTTCTCCTATTTCTTGTAGGGTATCAAATGGATTGTCTTGGCGATGTTGGACGATCTTAGAAATTGTCAACTGACGCTTGGCTTTTTTCGTAGTCTTGTACATAGTCACTTATTTGTTTTTTCCATCTAGTAGACAAATAGTTAGCATCAATATCCCCTGTTTCTCCAACCCCTTTTATGTGGGCAGATGCCGCAACTATTCTAGTCCACTGTGCTTCAGTAAAAGTTACTGTTATTGTAGTATCAGCCATTAGTTATTCTCCTTTAGTTTTTCTATTTCTTCTTTTAGTTTTTTCATTTCCATTAGTAATATTACTGATAGCTTGTCATAAGAAACACTTTCAGGTTTGTTATCTTTATTATAATTTACTATTTGAGGAAATATTTCTACTACCTCCTCTGCTATTAAACCAATATCTTTCTTACCATCTGTAGCTGATTTTTCGTTCCATTCAAAGTCTACAGGTCGTAAATCATATACTTTATTTGAGTCTAAAGCTATATCAACTATATTTCTTTTATATTTTTTAGATGATGTAGCTTTATGTACTACATTTGAACCATCAACAACTAAGCCAGTACCTGAAGTACTCCCTAACTGGTCTAATATAAGTCCACCATCATAAAATCTACCTCTTACGCTTCCTCCTGTAGCAAAACCTATTTGGTCGGCTGCCCCATTGTAGATAAATGTATTTGTGTCACCTATAAAACTATAGGCATATTCAGCATAAATAGTACCATTGTTAGCATCAGAAGCACCTATAGATGCTGCGTGGTAACCACCACTAGTAAATCTAAGTGACCCCGCTCCACTAGAATACATACCTAAGTCTGTATCATTGGCAAAAGAGTAAGTTGGAGCAGCGT